>Ga0181607_10000351_pt1 | contig 39136 bp, 37 predicted proteins | sample 041ome_9_FD_132420 | JGI IMG/M metagenome (GOLD analysis project Ga0181607, IMG submission 132420) | Coastal salt marsh microbial communities from the Groves Creek Marsh, Skidaway Island, Georgia - 041413US metaG (megahit assembly) | ecosystem: Environmental > Aquatic > Marine > Intertidal zone...
TCCCCAGTGTAAATTTTGTGGCGACACGGTCGGCCCAATGGCTCCACTGTGGCCTTTCGGCGGCGGCCGCTTCAGCAAGCTGGCTTAAGCGCGCCAGCGAGCCTTGTGCACCCGAGCCCTTAACCCGCCCGTGAAGCTCGGGGCCCAGGTTTATGGCACCCTCCGGGCAGAAGTCACCGGGCTCTTTTCCAACCGGGTGCGGCTCGCCTGTGAGTGAGGAGATATCGAGCTCGGTTGCGGCGCGCAGCAGTTCAAGATCGGCGGGAAGGCGAGCGCCCGAAGGCACGCGAATGAGATCGTCGTCCTGCAGTCGCCATGGTGGGCAGTCCCCGGGTTCGGGCTCCAGCCGATGGGCCAGTACGGGAGGCTCAAGCGAGAGCTCCTCTCGTCGGCGCATGGTACGACGGCGAATGACTGATTCAATACGTCGAGCCCCAAGAACCAAGAAAAGAAACATGGTGACCGACTCGAAGTAAACGGCAGAGGCTTGAGCCCAGAGGCCATAGAGGCTTCCCAGAAAGGCCAGAAGCAGCCCAAGACTGATCGGAACATCCATGTTGAGTCGGCCTTGGCGCAGTGCCGTGAAGGCACTTTGCAAGAAGCCTGACCCACTGTAGAGAAGTACGGGAAGGCAGAGTGCCAGAGAGGCAAGCCTTAAGGTTAGCAGGGCATCGGCATCAATCTGGCTGCCATGAAGGTACTCGGGCAGTGCGAGCATCATGACCTGGGCCCATCCCAGTCCGGCAATAAAGAGCCGGCGGTTTTCAAGCTTCTCCTGGCGCTTACGTTGCTCCTCAAGCTGGCCTGCGCCCAAGGGCACAGCCGCGTAGCCAAGCTTTAAAAGAGTCTGGCTGAGGGCATTGAGGCCTGTCGTGTTGGGGTTCCATCGAAGTCGCAGTCGTGCCGTGGACGCATTCGCGCGAGCGAGACTCACCCCCGGAGCCTGCAAGAGCACGCGTTCAATAAGCCAGGCGCATGCTCCACAACGCAGGCCCTCAATGGCAAGCGTTGTCTCGTTCTGGTCCGTTTCTTCATTGGCTAAGGCCTGTCCTGACTTTTTAATACGACAAGGCACCGTCTGAATATGTCGGCCTGTCCAGGCGGGATCTTCAAGAAGGTCTGCCCAGGCTGAGAGCCTGTCGAGTTGCTTAGGGTCAAGCGCGTTGGAGGTTCTTTGAGCGTAGTAGTTTTCACCCCCTGAGGCCACAATAGCCTGCGCAACTGCCTGGCAGCCCGCGCAGCACATGGCCCGGTCCTCGCCGAGAACACGAGCTGACCACAAGCCTTGCGCGGGAACGGGCTCATTGCAGTGGTAGCAGCGTTGGCCAAGGCTCATGTCTGTCTCAAGGTTCTAAGGGGTAATACATAAAACATCAAGCCACCCAGGGGGGGCGAGGCCTAAGGACCTTGCCAGGCCCCATAGCGCAAAGCTAACAATCAGAAGGCCAGCTAATTGACGAATACGATCGGAACGCGGTCCTGACAAGACCATGCCCGATGCCCACGATGCAAGAAAGAGTGAGGGTATGGTTCCAAGGCCAAAAGCGAACATCCAGCCAAGTCCCGTCCATGCACTTCCTGTCACGGCGGCCGTAAGTACCATGCTGTAGACCAGGCCACAGGGCAGCCATCCCCAGAGCGCCCCCACCCTTGCGGCGCGTGCAACGCGAGCAGCTATAGCAGTAGTAGAAACCTGCCCCTCGGCTTGGCTTGCGCCCGAGGGCGTGAGGCTTGCGACAGCAAAGGGTTGAATAAACCTCCAGAGCCGACCAAGCTGCGACTCAAGCTGGGTAATAAGACGGCTGACTCGCAGTAGATGCAGGCCAAGCGCAAGGAGCATCAGGTTTGCAAGCACCATGGCCACATGTCGGGCCGTGTCAACGACAGCCAGTGCAAGAAAGGCACCACCGACTGCTCCAGCAATGGCCCCCATCAGGCTGTAGCTACCCACACGTCCGAGCTGCCAGGCAAGTAACTCCGTCCATCGTGCAAGTGGGCTTAAGAGACCGGGGGCAGAACGACTGCGATGACCCGCTGCGGCAGCCAGGCCACCGCACATCATGAGGCAGTGTCCCGAGGACCAGAGGCCAAGAAGAAAGGCAGGTAAGGGGAGGCTGATATCCAGAGCTGATGCCCTTTCCGTCGGTGCCTTAAAGATTAAAACTGGCCAGCGCTGGGGCGTGGTCGGAGGGCTTTTCCCAGCCCCTTGGTGTGCGATCGATACTAACCTGGTCGCAGAGCTTCATGAGTGCATCGCTGATAAGCAGATGATCAATTCGAAGTCCTTGGTTACGACGAAAGCCCGCTTGACGGTAGTCCCACCAAGAGAAAGCCTGATTTTCTGGCCCCGTCTTTGCACGAAAGCTATCAGTGAAGCCAAGGCTCAGTAGATCGTGAAACCTCTGGCGCTCGGGCTTGGAGCAGAGAATCTTGTCATGCCATGCCTCAGGATCGTGCACATCGATATCGGCTGGGGCAATATTGAAGTCACCCACAACGCTGACCAGGAAATGGCTTGCCTGTTCTTCCTGAAGCCTCAGTCGCAGCGCGTCAAGCCACTGAAGCTTGTAGCTGTATTTCTCGCTGCCAACCTCCGAGCCGTTTGGCACGTAAAGATTAATAAAGCGAATCTGGGTCTCGCTTTCAAGTGTCTTGAGTGTTGCTGCGATGAATCGCTTCTGGTCACCCGGAAGCCTTGGCTCTTCACAACTCCACTCCTCGATGGTCTGAAACCTCGATGCCTTGGCAAGGATGGCCACACCGTTGTAGCTTGGCTGGCCCGAGAAGACACAGTGGTAGCCAAGGGCTCGGATCTCCTCAACGGGGAATTTGTCATCGGTTAGTTTGGTCTCTTGCAACCCAAGAATGTCGGGCCTCTCGAGCGCAAGCCATTGGCCAAGATGCTCCAGCCGAACCCTTAGGGAATTGACGTTCCAGCTAGCAAGCTTTAGCAAACCCGAACCCTAACCCTTGCTCGGTCTTACGCCGTCTCAAGCAGACCAGAGTGCCGAAGCAAGGGCTCTGGACTTGGCTCACGCCCCCGAAAGGCTTTGAAGGACTCAAGGGCAGGGCGCGACCCACCTTTTGAGAGGATCTCTCTCCAGAAGCGTTGACCCACCGCGGTGTAGTTGGTGGGCTCTTCCTCAAAGGCGGCATAGGCATCGGCTGACAGGACTTCGGCCCACTTGTAGCTGTAATAGCCCGCGGCGTAACCGCCGGCAAAAATATGACTGAAGCTTTGTGGAAAGCGTTGAAAGCTAGGAGGATGAAGCACAGCAACTTCCGAGCGAACCTCGTGAAGCACGTCCATGATCGATTTAGCTGCTTTTTGTAGGTCGGACTCAATAACCTGATGGTGAATGCGTAGGTCGAATAGAGCGAACTCAATCTGACGCAGCATGAAAAGGCCGCTCTGAAAATTCTTGGCCCGAATCATTTTCTTATAGAGGTCTTCAGGAAGTGGCTCACCGGTCTCAACATGGCAAGTCATGGACTGAAGCTTCTCCCATTCCCAGCAGAAGTTCTCCATAAACTGGCTGGGAAGCTCGACTGCATCCCATTCCACTCCATTAATTCCCGAGACCTCTAGCTCGTCCACCTCCGTGAGGAGATGGTGAAGCCCGTGGCCGAACTCGTGAAAGAGTGTGGTGACATCGTCGTGCGAGATGGTGCTTGGTCGATGCTCGCTAGGGGGCATGAAATTACAGGTAAGCATGGCTACAGGTTTTTGTACCTGCGAGACAAGTCTTCGACGGCCGCGGCTGTCATCCATCCAGGCGCCGCCTCGTTTGGTGGGTCGCGTGTAAAGATCAAGAAACAAGTAGCCAATGGTTTCTGCTCCACGAATAACGCTGTAGAGCTGAACATCGGGGTGCCAACGGTAGGTGGAGAGGTCGGGCTCGGGGGATTCACGAAGCTCCACACCAAAGAGCTCTCTTACCAGTTCGAAGAGGCCCGCTAAGACATGCTGCACCTGGAAGTACTGACGAACCTCGTCCTCAGAGAAACTGAATTTCTTCTGGCGCAGCTTTTCGCTGACGTAGCTAACATCCCAGGACTCCATGGCCTCAAGGCTGAGATGCGTCTTCGCAAAGGCTTTCAGCTCGGCTACGTCTTGTTCTGCAAAGGGGCGTGCCTTTTTGGCAAGGTCAAGCAAGAATGCCATGACCTGCTCCGGTGACTCGGCCATCTTTGAGGCCAACGAGAGCTCAGCGGCCGTTGAGAAGCCGAGGGCCTTGGCCTGCTCTTGTCGCAGCTGAAGAATTTCAGCCATCAGCATGCTGTTGTCATGCTCGGGGCCTTCTTCAGCAAGCTCGGATGCGCGACGAGCATTCTTTGAGTACATCTCTTTTCGAAGGTCACGATCGTCGGCAAACTGCAGAACGGGAATGAGGCTGGGCTGCTGCAGCCCAAAAGCCGCGACGGCATTAAGCTTCTCGGAGCGGGCTTTCTCTCTCGCTGCCTGGGCAACGGCTTCGGGCAGACCCGCAAGCCGACCCTCGTGGCCAATTAGGATCTTGGTTGAATTTGTGCTGTCGAGAAGGTTCTCAGAAAACTGCTGAGAGAGTGTGGCAAGTCTTGCTGACCGCTCCGTAAATGCTTTTTGAGCGTCCGAATCAAGCTCTACGCCACCAAGGCGAAAGTCACGCAGGCTGTTATTAAGTGCGCGCTCTCTAGACTCGGAGAGCTTGGCGTTTGCGGTATTCAGGCTAATCGAGCGTGTTTTTTCGAAGAGGCCTTTATCCTGTGCGAGTCGGGACCAGAACCGTGAGATCTTCTCAAGGTTGTTGTTGGTTAGTTCACGCCATTCGGGGCTGTCCATAACGGCGCCCAGGTGATGAATAGCAGACCAGAGTCGCCCAAGTCGCTCGGTGGCGTTTGTTAAGGGCTCAATCACCGTCTCCCACTGAGCAGCCTCACGACTGCTGGCAATTTTTCTAAGCTGCTCTTCGGCCTCACCAAGAAGGTTCTCAAGTGGCTCCTGCACCTCTTCGGGCTTCAATAATCCGTATTGTGGAATGTCACTCGAAAGAAATTGTTCGACGGAGCTAGTCATAAGTACGTTTTAGTTTGGGCTAGGTTAAGGATTGGGCGTGTGCGACGGATTCCGCCGCATCCAGAGTATTTTGCAAAAGCATGGCAATGGTCATTGGACCAACCCCGCCGGGCACGGGGGTAATGGCTTTTGCAACTCTAGCGACGTTTTCAAAGTCGACATCGCCCACGAGCTTTCCAGACGCAAGCCGGTTAATACCTACATCAATAACAACCGCCCCCGGTTTGACCATCTCGGCAGTAATGAGTCCGGGTCGCCCCACCGCTGCAATAAGAATGTCGGCCCGCCGGGTTTTCTCTTCTAGGTTCTGAGTCTTACTGTTGCAGATGGTCACGGTTGCACCAGCCTGCAGCAGCATCATGGCCAGTGGCTTCCCTACGATATTGCTCGCGCCAACAACCACCGCCTCCGCCGCGCGCAACGGTGTCTTCTGGTGGTCAAGCATCACCATAACGCCCAAAGGCGTGCATGGCTTCAGGCAGGGCTGGCCAGTGAAAAGGGCGCCCGCGTTGACCGGATGAAACCCATCGACATCCTTATTGGGAGAGATAGCTTCAATAATGGTTTTCTCTGGAATATGCCCCGGCAAAGGTAGCTGCACCAGAATGCCATCGACGTTCGGATTGGCATTAAGGCTTCGAATTGTCTGTAGGAGTGCCTCGGTGGAGCAGGAGGCATCGAGTCGTATGAGCTCAGAGACGATACTGGCCTTTTCGCAGGCAGTAACCTTGTGTCTCACATAGACTTCGGATGCGGGGTTGTTTCCCACCAAAATAACCGTCAGCCCTGGGGCGCGACCATGTTGGCTAAGAAATCGTTTGGCTCGATCGCCGACCTGTTGGCGCAGGGTTTCGGCAAGACTCTTTCCGTCAATGAACTGGGCAGGCATGTGAAGATCCTAGCATGGCGTCAAAGTCAGCTAGACAATCCCTAAGACTTTCTTTATAGTTCGCGGTTTGCCGTGTTGTTGATTGGGGCTATAGCTCAGCTGGGAGAGCGCTTGCATGGCATGCAAGAGGTCAGCGGTTCGATCCCGCTTAGCTCCACCAAGAATCTGTCATTCACGTAGTTCAAGAATCTGTTTTATCATCAGGTTCCACTCTAGTCCCCTTCGTCTAGAGGCCTAGGACATCACCCTTTCACGGTGAGTACAGGGGTTCGAATCCCCTAGGGGACGCCATTTATTTGGTATCACGTTCTTCAAAGCGCTTCAGTGGCGAAGTCGGCAAGCCTTGAGCGCTCGCCCCTTTGCAGGGTCACATGCCCCCCATGCTCCCAGCCCTTGAATCGATCCACGGTGTAGGTAAGGCCCGAAGATCCCTCGGTCAGGTAGGGCGAATCAATCTGCGCAATGTTCCCCATGCAAACAACCTTGGTGCCTGGCCCAGCGCGTGTAATAAGGGCCTTCATTTGTTTGGGGGTCAGGTTCTGAGCCTCATCAATAATTAAAAACTTGTTGATAAACGTGCGGCCACGCATGAAGTTCATCGACTTAATCTTGATGCGACTACGAATAAGGTCAGACGCTGCGGACCGGCCCCAGTCACCTCCGGCCTCCATGCCACGATTAAGTACTTCGAGATTGTCTTCAAAGGCGCCCATCCAGGGCTGCATCTTCTCTTCCTCTGTCCCCGGAAGAAAACCGATGTCGTCGCCAATGGGCACTGTTGCTCGAGTCACAATAATTTCGCTGTAAAGCTTGGTCTCAAGGGTCTGTGCAAGGCCCGCGGCAAGCGCCAGCAGTGTCTTTCCAGTGCCAGCCTGTCCCAACAAAGTCACAAAATCAATGTCGGGGTTCATAAGTAGGCTTAGTGCAAAGTTTTGCTCACGGTTTCTTGCCACAATGCCCCAGACCGCATTTTTGGTGTGGGCAAAGTCACGCAGGACTCGCAAGGTGGCAGTCTGCCCGCGTATTTCTTGCACAATGGCATGCAAGGGCCGCTCACCGTCTTCGTAAACAAACTGGTTAAGGTGGAGGCCAGAGCAGAGCGGTCCGGCCACCCTGTAATAGGTTGTGCCTGCCTGCTGCCAAGACTCCATGTTCTTGCCGTGCGTCTCCCAAAAGTCTTGGGGCAGAGCCATGCTTCCAGTGTAGAGAAGGTCAGCGTCATCAATGACCTGGTCGTTGAAGTAGTCTTCTGCAAACATGCCCAGTGCATGGGCTTTGATTCGTATATTGATATCTTTCGAGACAAGTACAACGTCGCGATCGGGATGAAGCTGGGCAAGAGCACGAACCACCCCCAGAATCTGGTTGTCCGCTTTTCCTGTCGCAAGCCCCGCAATGGGCTCAATGGCGAGTGGCTCAGTCTGAAAAAAGAGTCGGCCTGTGGCGTCGGAATGCCCGATACTGGCAAGCGGTATGCCGTCGGAGAGGCAGTGACGGGATGCTTCGGGAAGAGCCTCAATAAGAGAGTCAAGGCTTCGCGAGACTTGGCGCACATGACGGGATACCTCTGAGAGCCCCTTTTTGTGTCCGTCAAGCTCCTCGAGGGTCATCATGGGGAGATAGACGTCATGCTCCTGAAACCGGAACAAACTGGATGGATCATGCATCAGCACATTGGTATCCAGCACAAATAGCTTAGGCGATGCCGAGCTAGACGGTCGAGTGCTGGCCAAGGAGGCCTGTCTCGGCCTTATCCCCCCGGGCTGAGAGCTTGGTCGCGCTTGGGGCTGTCGCGTGATGGGCTGGCTTGGTTGACGCGCCTCTGCAGGCCTGGGCTGGAGGCTGCGACCGGCTGGTTGGCTCGATTTGGCCGTGGCAGGGGGGGTATGGCTGGGTGTTAAGGCTTCAGCGGACAGCAGTTTGGGTTTGAGGGGCCCGCGCAGTGGGGCTTTCGCAAGCAGGGTGTCATCGGCTTCAAGCAGGCTGGCAGGTTTGGTTGGGGCTTTGGGTAGGGGCATGGTGAAAGGCTTTATTCGGAGGGAGAAGGTCTGTGCTGTGTTATCGGGCAAGCTTGCGGGCGGCTTCAAGAACAATTTCGGCGTGACCCGGTACTTTGACCCCGCGCCATACCGAGCGAACGACCCCTTGGCTATCAATTAAAAATGTACTGCGTTCGATACCGCGAACGGTCTTACCGTACATCGACTTTTCTTTCATGACATGAAAGGCGAGGCAGAGTTGTTCATTGGGGTCCGAGGCCAGGGTAAAGCTTAGGCTGTGCTTAGCAATGAAGCGTTCGTGGCTTTTGATGCTGTCACGAGAGACCCCTAGTACCTGGGTATCTGCTTTTAAAAAGTCCTCGTGAAAGCGGCTGAAGTCGAGCCCTTCGACGGTGCAGCCGGGCGTGTCGTCCTTGGGGTAAAAATAGATAACAAGCTGATGCCCGAGATAATGCGAAAGCCGAGCCGCCCCAAGATTGGTCTCAATGGGTAGGTCGGGCACGAGGTCGCCAATATCGGGAAAGTTTTCGTTAGGCATGGCTTGATGACTCCTTGTAGAGATTGCCTGGTTGCCAATACTGGGCTTGCGCCCCGGGGAGTAGCGTGGCCAGAACCACGCGACGGTTTTCAGATGCCAGTAGGTTAAAGGTGCGGCAAGCAGCCGCACTTGTCATGAATTCAATACCCACCGAGGCCTGACGGCAGACCTCAGACCAGATGCTTGGATGAATAAAGACCTGCTGAGCTCCGGTACCGATCAACAAAATGTCGGGTTCTTTGCCAACAAGTTCTTGGAAGTGAACAGCCTGCAGGCCCTGTTGGGCAGGCAGCACCCACGGTTGGGGTGCCAGAGAGCTGCTAAGAACAATGGGTTCGAACCACTGCTGACCGTTGACAGCAATATAGCCGCTCTCAAGGCCGGTGATTTGGTACCGTGCATTCAATACGTCAGGCTGAAGTTTTGCGCCCATGAGTTTCGAATCTAGCAGGTTTTTGTGAATTTTTGAGCAGGCCCAGACTAGGCTAAAGTTACTGTTTTCCCTAATTCCTTAATAAAACAAAGACCTTCATGAAGACCTTTTCTCGTATTCAGCGCCTGCCACCCTATGTTTTCAACATTACGGGCGAGCTCAAAATGGCGGCCCGTCGACGGGGCGAGGACATCATTGACATGAGTATGGGTAACCCCGATGGACCCACCCCTGGTCATATCGTTGAAAAGCTTGTTGAAGTCGCTCGCAAAGACCATACCCATGGGTATTCGGTGTCTAAGGGCATACCTAGGCTTCGAAAGGCCATAACGGGCTGGTACAAGAACCGTTATGGAGTTAATCTTGACCCCGACAAAGAGGCCATTGTCACCATCGGCTCTAAAGAGGGCCTCGCTCACCTTATGCTCGCCACGCTCGACCGTGGTGATACCGTTCTTGTGCCTAACCCCTCCTACCCCATTCATATTTATGGGGCGATCATCGCCGGGGCCGATATTCGCTCGGTTCGAATGACCGGTGAGGTTGATTTTTTTGAAGAGCTTGAGCGCGCCATTCGTGAGTCGCTGCCTAGGCCCAAAATGATGATTCTTGGCTTTCCAAGTAATCCCACGGCTCAATGTGTCGACCTTCATTTTTTTGAGCGGGTGGTTGCCCTTGCGAAAGAGCATGACATTCTTGTTGTTCACGACCTTGCTTATGCGGACATTGGATTTGACGGCTACAAGGCTCCTTCCATCATGCAGGTGCCTGGTGCGCGCGATGTGGCAGTGGAGTTCTTCACGCTAAGTAAGTCTTACAACATGGCTGGCTGGCGTATTGGGTTTATGGTGGGCAATTCAGAGCTCGTCAATGCGCTTGCCCGAATTAAGAGCTACCACGACTATGGAACCTTCACGCCTATTCAGGTGGCCTCGGTGATCGCACTCGAGGGGCCCCAAGATTGTGTTGAAGAGGTTCGATTGAAGTATCAGCGCCGGCGCGATGTGCTGGCCAAGGGCCTTATTGAGGCAGGCTGGCCAATCGACATCCCAAAGGCCTCGATGTACATCTGGGCGCGTATTCCCGCTGACTACCAGGCCATGGGCTCATTGGAGTTTGCCAAGAAGCTACTAATCGAGGCAAAGGTGGCGGTCTCGCCTGGCATTGGTTTCGGTGACTATGGGGACACCCATGTACGTTTTGCACTGATTGAAAATGAGCATCGTATTCGTCAGGCCGTTCGCGGCATAAAAGAGATGTTTCGAAAGGATGGTCTTCTGGAGATTCCGAAAGACACCGCAGAAGAGGGGGGCACATAAATGGCGCAGTCCTTACGAGTGGCCTTGGCTGGCCTCGGTACCGTTGGCACCGGCGTTTACGCGGTCTTAACTAGAAATGCCGAGATCATTCAGCAACGCTCAGGTCGTTGCGTTGAGCTCGTTGGCCTTGCGGACCTTGATCTCGAAAAGGCCAGGGCCCTCAGTCAGGGGCAATGCCCTGTTTTTTCGGATGCCATGGTGATGCTGCGTGAGTTGAAGCCCGATGTTGTGGTTGAGCTCATTGGGGGCTACGGCTTTGCGCGCGAATTGGTTCTGGCGGCCATCGACCAAGGCTGCTCGGTCGTTACGGCGAACAAAGCCTTGCTCGCGGTTCACGGACGCGAACTTTTTGATCGCGCGCAGAAGGCCGGCGTCACTATAGACTTTGAGGCAGCCGTTGCAGGTGGTATTCCCATTATCAAGGCGCTACGCGAGGGCTTGACGGCCAATCAAATTGAATGGGTGGCCGGCATTATTAATGGAACCACCAACTTTATCCTCTCCGAGATGAGAGACAAGGCGCTTTCCTTTGAGGATGCCCTTGCTCAAGCGCAGGCCCTTGGCTATGCCGAGGCAGACCCTACCTTTGATATTGAAGGCATCGACGCCGCTCACAAGATCACTCTTATTGCCTCACTGGCGTTCGGTATGCCGGTCAATTTTCAGGCGGCTCACGTGGAGGGCATCTCTAAGCTCGGCTCGCAGGACATTGCCTATGCCGAGCAGCTTGGCTACCGAATTAAGCTTGTTGGGCTGACGCGTCGTCGCGAACATGGGGTCGAGCTACGTGTTCATCCAACATTGGTTCCTAGCCGTCAGCTGCTTGCGAATGTCGAAGGTGCCATGAATGCAGTGCTTGTTAAGGGCGATGCGGTTGGCCAGACCCTTTATTACGGTAAGGGCGCAGGCTCTGAGCCTACAGCAAGCGCTGTTATTGCCGACCTGGTCGATCTTGCAAGGCTGAATGCAAGCACGGGCCAGACAACCTCAGTACCCATGCTGTCTTATCAGCACGAGCATCTTAAAGACCTTGCTGTGCTTCCCATTGCAGACTGCGAGACAGGTTTTTACATTCGACTTCGGGTTCTCGATCAGCCCGGTGTGCTTGCCGACATTACTCGGGCATTGGCCGATGGGGGTATCTCCATTGACGCGTTCGTTCAAAAGGCCCCTGAGCACGGGATGCGAGAGGCCGAGGTCGTCCTTCTTACACACCGATGCATCGAGCGTGATCTGCGCCTTGCGATTTCTCGAATGGTGCAGCTGCCCTCGGTTCTGAATGAACCCGTCACCTTACGCGTTGAAGACCTCGCCTAGGACTTAGCCTTATGACTATGCAGTACGTATCGACCCGTAGCCCAAGTGCGATGGGATCCTTCACAGACATTCTTCTCGAAGGCCTTGCCCACGACGGTGGGCTTGCGGTTCCTGTTGCCATCCCTCAATGGTCATCCGAGACCATTCAGTCGCTCAGTGGGCTTGCCTATCCAGAGCTTGCGGCCAAGGTGGTGCATGCCTTTGCCGACGACCTTGGCCTTGAAACGCTTCATATCCTAACCGCACGGGCGTATACCGCAGAGAAGTTTGGGCATCCCGCGATTGCACCCCTCACCGTTCTTCAAGAGGCTCCTCATAGCCGACTCGCCTTGCTTGAGCTATCCAACGGTCCAACCATGGCCTTTAAGGATATGGCGATGCAGCTTTTGGGCCAGCTCTTTGAGTATCAGCTTAAGCAAAAGGGGCAGACCCTTAATATTCTTGGAGCCACCTCGGGCGATACGGGAAGCTCTGCCGAGTACGCCATGCGTGATAAGCGAGCAATCTCTGTTTTTATGCTTTCCCCTGAGGGGCGCATGAGCCAGTTTCAGAAGGCGCAGATGTACTCCCTGCAGGAGCCTCATATTCACAACCTCACGGTTAAGGGATCTTTTGACGACTGTCAAGACATGGTGAAGGCTGTCTCGGCGGATCTGGCGTTTAAGTCAAGTATGCGCATTGGCACGGTTAACTCCATTAACTGGGCGCGTATTACAGCCCAGGTGGTCTACTACTTCACGGGCTATTTCCAAGCCATTAATGCCTTTGGGCTGCGCTACGGAGACCCCGTTGATTTCTGTGTGCCTTCGGGGAATTTTGGCAACGTCTTGTCTGGTCATGTAGCCAAGTCCATGGGCCTACCGGTCGGTCAGCTTGTTGTCGCGACCAATGAAAACAATGTGCTCGATGAGTTCTTCCGAACCGGTCGTTATCGTCCGCGTAAAAGTGCCGAGACCTTTGTTACCTCCAGTCCATCCATGGACATCTCAAAGGCCTCGAACTTCGAGCGTTATGTCTTCGATCTAGTTGGGCGTGACCCTCAAAGGCTAGCAGGGCTATGGTCCGACCTCTCAATTCACGGCGAGTTTCATTTGGCAGGGGACCCTGCCTGGTCTGCCATTGGGCGGACAGGCCTCGTGTCGGGTGCAAGCCATCACGCTGCTCGGCTTGAAACCATTCGAAAAGTACACGACCGCTTTAATCGTATGGTCGATCCACATACGGCCGATGGGCTTTTTGTAGCCCAGCAGTTTTTGCGACCACCGGTCCCGATGGTTTGCCTTGAGACGGCCCTGCCGGTTAAGTTTGAACAGACCATCCTAGAGGCCTTGGACATGCCTGTTCCTAAGTCTGAGGAACTGCAAGCCATGGAGCAACGTCCGCAGCGCACCGTGGCGGTTAGTCAAGACGTTGAGGCCTTGAAAGAATTTATTCGCCAGCATGCCCTCGTGGCCTCCTAGGGCGGGGCAGACGTGACCCCTGTTTCGCAGGCTCTTCAACATTTACGCGGTCAGATCGGATTTGTACCCGGTACCGAGTGTGTGGAGCTTAGCCAGGCCTGCGGACGAGTACTCGCCTCAGGCGTGGTGTCTCCCATGTCGGTGCCCGCCTTTGCCAATAGCCAGATGGATGGCTACGCGGGGCGCTTCGATGAGATTCAGCCGAATGTTTATCTGCCAGTGGCCATGCGGGTTCCCGCAGGTACAAGCCCTCCTGCACTTCCCTTGGGCAGCTTGGCGAGAATTTTTACAGGCGCTCCCATTCCTGCTGGCGCAGACACGGTGGTTATGCAAGAAGATATGCAGACCGAAGAGCGTGATGAGCAGGTCTTTGCAGCGCCAGTCAAGCGGCCCCAGGCCAAAGGGCAGTTCATAAGGCATCCAGGTGCAGACCTTCAACCCGACCAGCCGATCTTCAAGCCAGGCCGCCGCCTAAGCTCGGCCGATATCGGCCTGCTTGCCTCGGTAGGCATTGGGCAGATTTGGGTCAATCGTCAGCCTCGGGTCGCTCTTTTTTCCACGGGTGATGAGCTCGTTCAACCCGGAGAGTCGCTTCAACCCGGACAAATCTACGACAGCAATCGACCCATGATGCGAGCCTGGTTTCGACAGCTTGGCCTGCCCCTGACCGACCTTGGATGTCTGCAAGACAAGGCCGATCTCACCCGTGAGGCAATTGCAAGGGCCAGCGAAAGCCATGACTTGATCATTACCTGTGGCGGGGTATCGGTTGGGGAAGAGGACCACGTTAAGGCAGCAGTCAGTGCACTGGGGCGCCTAGACCTTTGGAAGCTTGCGATGAAACCCGGTAAGCCATTCGCTTTCGGTCAGGCCGGAGCTTGTTACTTTATGGGGTTGCCCGGTAACCCCGTCTCGGCCTGGGTTACTTTTTTTATTTTGGGTCAGCAGCTTGTTCGACGGTTGGAAGGCGAGACCGAGGGCGAGCACCTTAGGGTAAGGCTGCCAGCAGGTTTTTACTGGGCTAAGCCCGATTCACGTGAAGAGTTTCTCCGTGGATGGTTGGATGATCAGGGTAGTCTGCACATTCACTCTCGCCAAGACTCTCATATTCTCTCTTCCTTAGCCGAGTCTCAGGGTCTGGTGCGGGTACCTGCAGGCACAAGCGTTGTCCCAGGCGACCTGCTTGATTTTTTCCCTTACCGTTTTTAGCCTTTGCCTCTCCCGTGCTCCATTACTTGTTATATTTGACCTGCCATGTCGCATTCCATCGAACTTAAATTCTTTGCCTCTATTCGAGAGCAGGTTGGCCTGGCAACCCAGGCCTTCGAACTCAGCGGACCCTGTCCGGTTGGAGTTATTCGAGCGGAGCTTGCAGCCAGGGGAGAGGCGTGGGATCGAGCCCTTGGACTGCAGCAACGTGTGTTGGCAGCTGTTAATCAGGAGGTGGTCGACGAGGAGACCCTGGTTCAGCCCGGTGATGAACTTGCTTTTTTTCCACCAGTAACCGGCGGCTAAACCAAGCGCCATGTCCGCTGCCTCTTTCCCGAACAAGTCTGCTTCCGCGGACCCCTCGGCTTGCCCGGGTCGATCAAAGGTCTGTATTCAATCTGAGCCCTTTGACCCTGCGGAGGCCCTATATGCCCTGCGCTGTAACGACAAGGGCGAACCTGACCCATCCATTGGGGCTCTGGCTAGTTTTATTGGGCTGGTTCGGGAGTTCAACGAGGGCGATGACGTTCAGGCGCTTGAGCTTGAACACTACCCGGGCATGACCGAAAAGGTCATCGAGGATATTCTTCGCCAAGCCAATGAGCGCTGGCCCTTGAATGCTATTCATGTCATTCATCGCGTTGGCCTAATGACACCCACCGATTTGATTGTCTGGGTGGGCGCTGCAAGCGCTCATCGAGAGGCGGCCCTGCAGGCCTGCGCATTCGTGATGGATTTTCTGAAGACCAATGCGCCGTTTTGGAAAAAAGAGAAAAGGGCCGATGGCCAGATGCGTTGGGTAAGCGACCGTAAGTCAGACTATCTGGCAGCCGATCGCTGGAAGGTATAGCCTAAGGGCATTGCAAGCCGATCCTCTTGCTTTTGGCCTGCATTGAAGGCGTTTAGGTCGTCCTCGGAATCAATGTCCACGAAAAAGCCGGGCCGCGCTGTTGGGAATGCAGCCGCTTTTGCAGGGTTCGATTGGCGCCAGTCTTTACCAAGGACTGGCTGCGACTGAGAGGCGAACCAATGTCGAAGCTCGGGCGTTACGATCACCGGGTTACCCGGTTTGCCATCGTGGCTCTCGGGATAGACCATGTCCACCACTGGCTCACGCTTGCGAAAGGCACAGATGAGTCGACGCAGGTCCTCTTTGTCGAGCAAGGGCTGATCGCCAAGGCATATTAGGTAACCGTCAAGCGCATCACCAAGCTGTATGAGTCCCAGCTGCTGGCTTCGTGCTTGCCCTTTTCGGGGCTCGGGGTTTTCCAGGTGCTCAACTTCAAGCCCATCGACAGCTGGAACCAAGGCACCTGCATGCCCACCATGCACTAGGCAGACATGGTCGACGCCTACCGAAAGAAGTGCCTTCACCGTCTGGCGCAAAATGGATCCACTTTGGTTCTCAAGCAAGCCCTTGGGCTGGCCACCAAAGCGTTTTGCATCACCTGCTAGCAGAACGGCTGCTCCAAGTTTGATGTTGACCTTGGGTTTCGAATACCTAAGAAAGCGGTATCGCAGCCCAGAGGCCTTGCTAAGCTGCCAGTCGCCGGCTTTGCAGTTGGGTAAACGAGCATTCTCCCAACCCTTAGGGCTCCAACCGGGGAAGAAAGCGTCTCCCTCGGGTAAGAGTTCCACCTCGGTGAGTTCGGCACTGTCAGCGATGTCTTGGGTGGCCGTGTAAAGCTCTGCCCCACCAATGACAAACAAGGTGTCTGCAAGCTGCTCGTTGGCAAGGTGGATGGCCTGCTCGATGCTCTGGACAGTCTGCACGTGCTGGGCATGGTCGGGCTGTGGCTGCCAGCGTGTGTTGCGGCTAAGCACCAGGTGGTACCTGCCAGGAAGCGGTCGCCCAAGCCTTTGCACGATAGACTCGTACGTTTTGCGACCCAGCAGTACCGTGCCGCCTCGAGTCACAGATTTGAAGTGTTGCAGGTCTTCCGGAAGGTGCCAGGGAAGGTCGTTTTGCCGTCCGATGCAGCCATTGCTTGCCACCGCAGCCACCAACACCAGGCGGGGGCGATCACAGGGATGCAACGGCTGCCCCTCCTTAAACAGCAACGGGAGCCTTAATGGCCGGATGGTGTTCGTAGCCCTCAATCAAGATGTCCTCATAGCGATAGCTGAAGATATCAGGGGCCCTCTGCGCCAGCCTCAGCTGCGGCAAAGGAAATTCCGACCGCGAAAGCTGCTCTTTTGCTTGGTCAAGGTGATTGTTGTAAAGGTGGCAGTCCCCTCCGGTCCATACGAAGTCGCCTGGGGTAAGACCTGCCTGATCAGCAACGAGGTGTGTAAGAAGCGCATAGCTCGCGATGTTAAACGGCACACCCAAAAAAATGTCTGCGCTTCGCTGGTAGAGCTGGCAAGAGAGCTTCCCGTTCGCCACATAAAACTGGAACATGGTGTGGCAGGGAGCAAGCGCCATTTGGTCAAGCTGCCCGACATTCCAGGCATTCACAATGAGTCGACGTGAGTCGGGGTTCGCCTTCAGCTCGTGCATAAGGTTCTGAATTTGATCGATGGTTCGGCCTGGATCCGTCTCCGTGGGCGCGGGCCACGACCTCCACTGCCGCCCATAAACAGGACCAAGCTCGCCCTCTTCGTCGGCCCATTCATCCCAGATGGAAACGCCCACCGCCTGAAGGCTTCTTACGTTGGTCTCTCCGCGAAGAAACCATAAGAGTTCGTGGACGATGCTCTTCGTGTGGAGCTTCTTGGTGGTAACGAGCGGAAATCCCTCGGCCAGGTTGAACCGCATCTGCCAGCCAAAGACAGATCGCGTGCCGGTTCCGGTTCGGTCTGTTTTTTCTGCACCATGCTCAAGAACATGCTGCATGAGTTCGTGGTACTGCCTCATGCCTCGGGACCCATGGCAGCCATGATGTTGAAGCCGGAGTCAACATAGGTGATTTCACCGGTCATGCCACGTGCAAGGTCTGAAAGCATAAAAGCGCAGACGTTACCAACGTCCTCAATGGTGACATTACGTCGCAGTGGGGCCTGCTTCTCGACCATTGAAAGGATCTGGCCAAAACCTTTGATGCCGCTTGCAGCCAGTGTCTTGATGGGCCCTGCCGACACGCCATTAACCCGAATTCCTAGGGGGCCAAGGCTGGCCGCTGTGTAGCGCACAGCCGCCTCAAGACTGGCCTTGGCTAAACCCATGGTGTTGTAGGCGGGTACGACCTTGGAAGCCCCGTGGTAAGTCAGAGCAACAATGCTGCTTTCGTGATCGGTCATAAGCGGCTTAAAAGCTTTTGCTAGAGCGGGCAGGCTGTAGCTTGAAATGTCGTGGGCGATTCGAAAGCCCTCTCGACTAAGTCCCTCGAGAAAATCACCGGCAATAGCTTCCCGTGGCGCGAAGGCAATGGCATGAACGAGGCCATCGAGCTGCGACCAATGGCCCGAGAGCATTTCCGCAAGGCCGTCAATTTGGCTGTCTTCTGAGACGTCGCAGGGCAGGCAAATGGCACTATCGAAGGCCTGGGCCAGTTCTCGAATACGCTCCTCAAACCGCTCATTTTGATAGGTAAACGCCAGTTGTGCGCCCTGAGCGTGACAGGCTTTGGCAACACCGTAGGCAATCGAGCGATTGGATAAAACCCCTGTAATTAGAATTCGTTTGTTCTGAAGAAAAGACATGCGCCTCCCTGTCTCATGGGTTATTAGATCAACTTCGCTACACTACCATCGGTCGTCTTTTCCCGGGATGTTAATGGTCGTGTTCGCTCTCAAACCCTCAAAGGTCTGGTCAACCGCTGCTTTCGCGGCACTACTGACATGCCTGGGCGGTTACAACATCTCCAGCGCTTATGGCAACGAAGTCTCGGTGGCTTCGGCCTTGCAAGGCGGTTTTGTCTCATCCATGGCCCTAGGGGCGACTCCAAAGTATGCCAAGGATTTCACCCATTTTAGTTACACCGACCCGCAAGCAAGGCCAGGAGGCGAGCTACGCCTCGCAGCGATGGGCAGTTTCGATAAGCTCAACCCATTTACCTTGAAAGGCATACCAGCTCGGGGGCTCTCCGAGCTCGTTTTTGAGCCTCTTGCCATTGGGAGTCTCGACGAGCCCATGTCCATGTATGGGCTTTTGGCTGAATCAATGCGACTTGGGTCGGATGAGCTCTCAATCACCTTCAGGCTATCGCCCAAGGCTCGCTTCTCCAATGGTCTGCCTGTACTCGCCGCAGACGTAAAGTTTGCGTTTGATACCCTTCGCAGCCCGGCGGCCAGCCCAATCTGGCGTAATTACTGGGCGGATGTAAAGGATGCCGTTGTCTTGGATGAGCGAACAATTCGGTTTAATTTTTTGCGCCGCAATCGCGAGCTTCACATGACTGTGGCAAGCCTGCCGGTCTTCTCGAAGAGCTGGGGGGGCGAGTTACCTTTTGACCAGTGGGTAATGCAGACTCCGGTCGGTTCCGGTCCGTATCGAGTCGCCCGAGCAGACATGGGAAAGTCGGTTGTCTACGAAAGGCGTAATGATTATTGGGCCCAGAGCCATCCTGCCAGGCGCCACCAGTTTAATTTCGACCGGATCAGCTTTCGTTATTACAAAGATGTCTTTGCCAGGCTTGAGGCTCTGAAGGCGGGCGAATTTGATTTCATTCATGAGAACACCGCAAAGAACTGGGCTCGGTCCTACAAAGGCCGCCCGTTTCAGTCGGGTGAGCTGGTGATGGCAGAGCTTCCCAACTCAAATGGCGCGGGGCTTCAGGCTTTTTTCTTCAATACTCGCCGCCCCCTTTTTCAGGACGTACGCGTGCGTCATGCCCTTTCATTGGCCATGGACTTTGAGTGGATGAATCGGCAGCTCTTTTACGACCAGTACATTCGCTCGAACTCATACTTTACGAATTCGGAGCTTGCGGCATCCGGTCTGCCCGACGAGGCAGAGCTTGCGCTTCTGAACCGTTTAGCCAGACAAGCAAAATTACAGATTGATCAGGCATGGATTGTTACAGCGGTTCCAGAGCCTCCATCGGCGAAGGGGGCCGATGGCCTTCGACAGAATTTGCGTGAGGCTAAAAGGCTTTTGCTCGAAGCCGGCTGGTCTCTAAAGGAAGGCCAACTTATTAACGCCGCCGGAGAGCCTTTTGAGTTCGAAATCCTAATTAGCCAACGCAATTGGGAGAGGGTAATCGCCCCTTTTGCGCGTAACTTGGAGAAGCTGGGCATTCGTGTCTCAACCCGGGTATCCGACGTCTCGCTTTACAAGAAGCGGCTCGATAACTATGACTACGACATGATGGTGCATTGGTACCTCTCGGGCCAAAACCCGGGTAACGAAATGCTTTTTCGATTCACCTCCTCCTCGGCAAGTGAACCCGGCGCAGACAACTATGCGGGCATCGCAAGCCCTTGGGTCGATGCCCTTATCTCGTACCTTATTGCTGTGCGTAATCGGGAGGAGCTTGTGACGGCCGCCCGGCTTCTGGACCGTGTCTTGCGCCATGGGCATTACGCTATTCCGCACTGGCACAACAGGGTTCACCGTGTTGCTTTCCGACGGGGCTTGCGCGCGCCAACGCAGCCTCCCCTTTACTACCATTCAGAAGACTGGGCGATGACGGCCTGGTGGTGGGATAAGCCATGAGCGCCAATCTACTGGGTTACATCGTCAAGCGGCTGTTGCTCATGGTTCCAACGCTGCTCGGTATTCTGCTTGTAACTTTTACGCTCATCCAGTTCGTGCCTGGCGGGCCAGTCGAGCAGATGGTGCAGATGCTTAAGGGTGATCATGCGGCCACCGGCATTGCCGTGCCGGGAGGCTCTGCGGTGGGCGATGTTGGGCAGGCCTCGGGTGTATACCGCGGTCGCGTTGGAGTGGACCCGCAGAAGCTCGAGGAGATTAAAGCCCTCTACGGTTTCGATAAGCCGGCCCATGAGCGTTTTATCGACATGGTCGTGGGCTTTGCGCGTTTCGATTTGGGTACGAGCTTTTTTTACAATCGCAGCGTCTGGGAGTTGATTGTTGAGAAGCTTCCCGTCTCAGCCAGCCTCGGCCTTTGGAGTTTTCTTCTAACGTACCTGGTGTCGATTCCTTTGGGGATCTCGAAGGCCGTTCGTCACGGCTCGCCTTTTGATCTCTACACCTCTTTGGCCATTCTTATTGGCTACGCTATTCCGGGGTTTGTGCTTGGCGTGATCATGCTGGTTTTCTTTGGGGGTGGAAGTTTTTTCCAAATTTTCCCGCTGCGGGGATTGACCAGCGACGACTTTGAACAGCTAAGCCTGATTGGCAAGGTTTTAGACTATTTCTGGCACCTTGCCCTGCCACTCACTTGTCTAGTTATTGGTAGTTTTGCCGTAATCACCATGCTCACAAAGAACACCATGCTCGAGGAGATTCGACGCCAGTATGTTTTAACAGCGCGTGCGAAGGGTCTTGATGAGCAGGTGGTTCTGTGGAGGCATGTTCTGCGAAACGCGCTCATCCCGATCGTGACCGGCTTTCCTGCTGCTTTTGTGGCGGCTTTTTTTACCGGGTCTTTACTTATTGAAACCCTTTTCTCGCTTGATGGTCTTGGGCTTTTGTCCTATGAGGCTGTTATGAAACGAGACTACCCGGTTGTTATGGGTACGCTCTTTTTCTTCTCTTTGCTTGGGCTGCTCGCAAAGCTAATTAACGACCTGCTTTATGTGGTTGTTGACCCTCGCGTTCAGTTCGAGGTGGCGCCTAAATGACTGCGATGACCGCGATGCAGGCTAATACCCCCTCGAGTCAGTCGCTTGGTCGTCGAGCGGCAAGGCGCTTTTGGGCTAATCGTCGTGGGCGTATAAGCCTTCTTATTTTTCTTGCAGCGGTCTTCCTGAGCCTTTTTGCAGAGCTTTTGTCCAACGATCGACCGCTGGTGGTCTCCTTTCAAGACGAGCTTTATTTCCCTCTCATTCACAATTACCCCGAAAGTACCTTTGGCGGAGACTTTGAAACCTCAACCGATTACCTCGATCCTTATATTCGTAAACAGTTCGACAGTCCTGGAAATTGGGCGCTATACCCGCTCAACGAGTACTCCTACGACACATTGAATTATTTCGCTTCGCAGCCGAATCCTGCGCCGCCTTCGTCAGAGAACTGGATGGGCACGGACGATCGAGGTCGAGATATCGCTGCACGGCTGCTTTACGGCTTTCGGGTGTCCGTTTTTTTTGGCCTTGCGTTAACGGCCATTGGCGTATTACTCGGCATTTTCTTTGGCGCGCTTCAGGGCTATTTTGTTGGCAAGACCGACCTCTTCTTCCAGCGTTTCATTGAGGTCTGGGGGGCCATTCCGGAGCTCTACCTGCTGATTATTCTCGCCTCCATCTTTGAGCCTGGGCTTCTTGTTCTCCTGGTTATTCTCTCGCTCTTTGGCTGGATGGGTCTGTCGGATTATGTACGTGCGGAGTTCCTTCGTAACCGCAGCCTTGACTACGTCACAGCGGCGCGTGCCTTGGGCCTGCGCCACTATCAGATCATTCTTCGTCATGTGCTGCCCAATAGTCTTACGCCCGTAATTGCGTTTCTGCCCTTTCGTATGTCAGCGTCTATTCTTGCGCTTACAAGTCTCGACTTTCTTGGACTTGGGGTGCCATCTTCAACGCCCAGCCTGGGCGAACTACTTGCGCAGGGCAAAGACAATCTTGATGCCTGGTGGATTACGGTTCCTACCTTTGCAGTTCTTGTAGGCACCTTGCTCCTTCTCATCTTTGTGGGCGAGGCCCTTCGTGATGCCCTTGACACTCGAAGGGTGCAGTAAGGCATGGCAAGTCTTCTTCAGTTTCGAGAAATCAGTATTCGGTTTCACGCCTCGGGTACTGGGCTGGCTGTTGCATCGCCCGTTGCAGAGCCCAATGCAGAGGTTTCAGGCACTCGGCCCGTCTGGGCTGTCGATGGGCTTAATCTCTCGATTGATAAGGGTGAGCGTGTTGCACTGGTTGGCGAGTCGGGCTCAGGGAAAACCATCACAGCACTCGCCGCCCTGGGTCTTCTACAAGATGTTGAGTTAAGGGGGTCGATTCAGTGGAAGGGCGAGGAACTGAATGGCGCATCAGCAACGCGTTTGCGTAGGCTGCGGGGCAAAGAAATTGCCATGGTCTTTCAGGAGCCCATGTCTGCACTTAACCCGCTTCTTACGGTGGGCCGACAAGTTGGCGAGGTACTCGAGGCGCACGAAGGGCTTACTAAAACTCAGGCTTTTGAACGTGCGACCGATCTACTTCAAAAGGTCGGCATTGATGATCCGGCCCGTCGGGCAAGAAGCTACCCCCATCAACTCTCGGGAGGCCAGCGCCAAAGGGTATTAATCGCGATGGCTTTGGCTTGTCAGCCCGAGCTCCTCATTGCCGATGAACCAACAACAGCCCTCGATGTCAGTCTGCGCCAGCAGATTCTTGAGCTTCTTCTGGATCTGCAAGAAGAGACCGGCATGGCGATCTTGCTCATTACCCACGATCTGCCCATCGTGAAGCGGTTTGCCTCACGAGTTGCCGTTATGCAGCAGGGGAGCATTATCGAAACGGGCGATTCCGAGTCGGTCTTTCAGCGACCCTCCCACCCCTACACCCAGCGGCTGGTGCAGAGTCAGCCGAGGCCCCTCGTGGGCGCGCCTGGGCCTAGAGATATTTTGTTAGACGTCCGTCAGCTTCACTGCGACTATGCCATTCCTACGGGTCTATTCAGAAAACGTCGATTCACGGCCGTTCATCGCGAAAATTTTGTCGTCTCCAAAGGTGAGACCCTGGGTGTTGTGGGTGAGTCGGGTTCAGGTAAAACAACGCTTGCCATGGCCATCATGCGCCTGGCTCCGGCCCGAGTGACAGGCCTGGTCAAGTTAAATGGGGTTGACCTGCTTGGTCTCTCGTCGGCGGCTCTGCGCAAAGCAAGACGACGTTTTCAGCCTGTCTTCCAAGACCCTTACAGTGCTTTGTCGCCCAGACTCACGGTACGTCAAATTCTTGAAGAGGGCCTTCGGCTTCACAGGCCTGAGCTGACCTGGCAGCAAAGGCTCGATCGTTGCGAGTCGATCATGGCGGAGGTGGGTCTCTCCCCAGAGGGCCTGCAGCGTTATCCACACGAGTTTTCCGGGGGGCAGCGTCAACGCATTGCCATTGCACGAGCAGTGCTTCAAGAGCCAGAGCTCATTATTCTCGATGAGCCGACCAGTGCGCTCGATCTTTCGATTCAACAGCAGATCCTTGAGCTACTCGTTATGCTTCAGCAGACCAAGGGCTTTGCCTACCTGTTTATCTCCCACGACCTTCACGTCATACGATCAATCGCCCACCGATGTCTTGTGATGCAGTACGGAAAGATTGTCGAGTTTGGAGCGACCGAGCATGTCATGTCCAGCCCTCGGCATGCCTACACGCAGCAATTGCTCGATGCGGCCTTCCCCGAAGAGAGACTTCAGGCCTTTGAGCGCGATCGGCTTGCATCAATGGCTAATCGCCCCGTGCCACGCGCCCTTCGACTAGACGAGCAGGCCTCGTAGCCAGGGGAGTAGGGGAGGGATAAGAATGGCTCCTGCGATGCCATGCAGGCCCATGGCAATACTGGCAAAGGCGCCCGCGTCTGGATGAACGCTAAAGGCGCGAGACGTTCCAATGCCGTGCGCGGCGATGCCCAGCGCGAATCCCCGGTCTGCCCAGTTCCGCATTCCAATGGCATCCAACAGGTAACGAACGCTTATGGCGCCAAGAATTCCAGTGAGAACAGCGTAGATGGCGGTAAGCGTGGGGGAAATGCCCGTGCCATCCACAATACCCATGGCGATGGGCGCGGTGACCGATTTAGCCACCAAAGGCAGCAAAAGGGCATCGGGCAGGCCAAGTAAGAGTCCGAGTATGGAGGCACTGGCGATCGAGACAGTGCCTCCAGCCAGCATCGCCAGCAGCAAAACAGGAATGCGACCCTTTAGAAGGGGCCAGCCCTGGGCAATCGGAACAGCAAGAGCGACGGTTGCCGTGCCTAATAGGAAGTGGATGAACTGAGCGCCCTCAAAGTAAACCTCGTAGGGCATTTCGGCCACAACCAAGACTGCAAGCACGATAAGAATCGCAATGGCAACTGGATTCACCAGGGGTTGGCGGCCTGACCAGAGGTGCAGTCGTAGCCCAATTTCGTAGGCAAGAAGCGTTAAAACCAGGCTAAAGAGCGGCAGTCCCGATAAATAAACCCAGATTTCTTGCAAGTCATTCAAGGCAGCAGGCGCAAAACAAGGGCCGTGACGGTGATTGTGATGGCAACGCTAATTAATAAAATCAGCGCCACGGCCCAGCCGTAGGTGTTTAGAACAGGAAGAAAGCTGACTACTCCAACAGCCGCAGGCACAAACAAAAGGCCGAGATGCTGGCTAAAGGCGGCGGAGACCGTCGCAAGATCAGGGTTAACCTCTTTTTTGACGAGTAGGACCGCTAAAAGGCAGACCATACCAATCACGGGCCCGGGAATGCTAAGGGCAAATCCTGTGGAAATGAGCTCTCCAAGGCCCTGGAAAAGCATCAAAATTAGCAGGCCGCGAATCATCTGGGGGAAACTACCGAGATCGGTTGTTTAGAACAAACCTCAGACTTTCGATATAGTGCGGTTTGGGCAGTAATCATTTAAGACCCGTTCAACTGGAGGATTTATGGAAAATTCAAAGGAGCTCTCGTCTGTGACGAAGCTTGCCACAACCGCTGTCTCGCGTCGAAAGGTACTTACCGGCGCCACCGCTGTTGCCGCGACCGCGGCACTTGCTGCATGTGGCAAGAAAGAGGAGGCAGGTAGTGCTGCCCCCGCTGTATCAACTGGCGGGTCTACCATCACACTGAAGATGCAGGGAGCGTGGGGAGCGAATGACATCTTCTCCGAAATGGCTCAACTGTATGTGAACCGTGTTAATGAGATGGCCGGTGGCCGCCTGAAGATTGAGTATCTTCCCGCAGGTGCCGTCGTTAAGCCTTTCGAAATTATTGATGCCGTGAGTAAAGGCGTTCTTGATGGTGGTCACCACGTATCGGGTTACTGGTACGGTAAGTCCAAAGTGTCCTCGCTTTTCGGGACGGGCCCTGTGAGCGGTGCAACCCCCGAGATTGGCCTCAGCTGGATTTATCGTGGTGGTGGCCAGGAGCTCTGGGACAAGCTCGTTGCCAAGCTTAACCTGAATGTGGTTGGCTTCTTTACCTTCCCCATGCCTTCCCAGCCTTTGGGCTGGTTTAAGAGCCGCCCACCCCAAAAGGGCTCTGACCTCAAGGGTTTCAAGTACCGGACCATTGGCCTTGCAGCGGACTTGATGCAAGAGCTTGGTATGGCCGTTGCCCAGTTGCCTGGTGGTGAGATTGTTCCCGCCATGCAGCGTGGCGTGATCGATGCCTTTGAGTTCAATAACCCCACATCCGACATGCGCTTTGGTGCCCAGGACGTTGCGAAGTATTACTCCATGGGTTCGTTCCATCAGGCCCAGGAGTTCTTTGAGATTATCTTTAACAAAGATAAGTACAACGCGCTTCCTGCTGACCTGAAGGCTATTCTGAAGTATGCCGCCGAGGCAGCCTCCACTGCGTCAACGGCTCACGCTCATGACAACTACTCTAAGGATCTTCAAGAGCTCATCGTTAAGCACAAGGTTCAGGTCTCACGCACGGGTACACCGGTTTATCAAGCCCAACTTGCTGCGTGGGATGTTGTCACCGCCAAGCTTGAGAAAGAGGTCGATATGTTCAAAGAGGTCAATGACTCCTTTAAGGCCTGGTCCAAGCGTGTCGCCTTCTATCACTTTACAAACGAGTCAGACTACAAGCTGGCTTACGAGCACGTGCAGAAAACTAAGCTACCTCGGTAAACCTGTAGGCTCTTTGTTGGGAACTGCCGGATCTTCCGGCAGTTCTTATTTCTAGCCTCGCTTTTTGTGAGTTGACCCATGCAGTCTTGGATTCGCATCACCGACATTTTCAGCAAAGCCATTGGCCACGCGTTTGCCTGGTGCATCCTGGTGCTCACGGCAAGTACCTGTTTTGAAGTCTTTATGCGGTATGTCTTGCATGACCCCACCGTTTGGGCTTTCGACATGAGCTATATCCTGTACGGGGCTCTTTTTATGATGTCAGGCGCCTACGCCTTGTCTCGAGGCTCTCATGTCCGAGGTGACTTTATTTACCGTAAATGGTCAGCTGTTACACAGGCTAAGGTGGACCTTGTCCTGTATTTCCTATTCTTCTTCCCCGCTGTTTTCGCCATGGTCTTTACCGGTGCCCGTTATTCCTTTGAGTCCGCTCGCATTCTCGAATCCAGCGTTAATAGTCCCGCAGGTATCCCGGTCTGGCCACTAAAGATGGTTATTTTTGTTGCCGGCTTGACTCTGCTTATGGCGGGTATTGCGGAGGTCATGCGTTGCATTATTTGCATTAAAACCGGTCGCTGGCCAGCACGGTCGGGCGATGTTGAAGAGCTGGAGGTTATTTTGGTGAAGCAGCACGAGCAGGAAGTGATGCAGCAAGAATCTGGTGTTCCTGCCACGGAGGCACCAAAGTGAGTGATCCCGCAGTCGCCCTGTTAATGCTAGGTATTTTTATTGTTTTTATTTTTTTGGGCTTTCCAATTGCCTTTACGCTTATGGCCATGGGCCTAAGCTTTGGTGCCTACGCCTATTTTGATCCCAGTTCAGCTTTCTGGGATAACCGCATTTTTTACCTCTTCACGCAGAATACCTTCAGCGTGATGAACAACGATGTGCTCATCTCGGTGCCGCTTTTCTTGTTCATGGGCTACATCATTGAACGGGCAAATATCCTCGACCGGTTGTTTTTTAGCCTACAAATTGGTTTGCGCTTTCTTCCGGGGTCCATGGCGGTTGCGGCTCTAGTAACCTGCGCCCTCTTTGCCACTGCCACAGGTATTGTGGGAGCGGTCGTTACATTAATGGGGCTTATCGCATTACCCGCCATGTTAAAAGCCGGTTACGACCAAAAGCTCTCGAGCGGAGTCATTACCGCCGGTGGCACCCTGGGCATCCTTATTCCGCCTTCGATACTTTTAATCGTTTACGCGGCAACCGCCAGCGTCTCGGTTGTTAAGCTTTATGCAGCGGCGCTTATTCCAGGTTTCATGCTCGCAGGTTTTTACATCCTCTATGTCATCACGCGGGCAGTTTTAAATCCTTCGCTCTGTCCCAAGCCCAAAGATGCCGTTGAATACGGCATCGTCAAGAGTCTATTGCTTGTCTTTCAGGCCTTTGTTCCCTTGGCAGCGCTAATTCTTGCGGTGCTTGGTTCGATTTTGTTTGGCTTGGCTACGCCAAGTGAGGCAGCCGCTATGGGCGCCCTTGGGGGCATTATTCTCGCCGTTGTCTACAAGGCATTTACCTGGGAGCGGCTCCGTGAGTCGGTTTATCTTACGGCACGAACTTCGGCGATGGTCTGCTTTTTATTTGTCGGTGCTGCAACCTTTTCGTCGGTGTTTTCGTACCTAGGGGGTGAGCATGTTGTCAAAGACCTTATGCTTGGGCTCGACATGTCCCCGATTCAGTTTCTGCTTCTCGCCCAACTTATTATTTTTGTTCTTGGCTGGCCGCTTGAGTGGAGCGAGATTATTATCATTTTCGTCCCAATCTTTTTGCCGTTGCTGCCGTACTTCGGGGTCGACCCCATTCTTTTTGGTATTCTAATTGCCATCAATCTCCAGACATCGTTCTTAACGCCACCCATGGCTATGTCCGCGTACTATTTAAAGGGGGTGGCACCCAAGGGTCTCGAGTTATGGACTATATTTAAAGGCTGTTTTCCCTTCGTCGGAATGGTCCTCCTCACTCTTGCAATCACCTACATTTACCCCTCGGTGGTAACCTATCTTCCCGATGTGTTCTTCAACCAAGCTGTGGAAATCCCCATCGATCCCAACGACTCCTCCGTCGTTGACCCAAGCATCTTTAAGGGCATGTAGCGTTCCATGGCCACTGTATCGGTAACTGAACTTACTGCCATTGACTTGCGTGAGTCCCTGGTCAGTGGTGAAACACAGATTGAGCCGTTTGTCGATCAGCACTGGGAGTTCGTCGCCGATCTTGATGCCCAGGTTAATGCTTTTTGTTCGTTTGACAAAGAGGTCGTCACCGCACAGGCCTCAGACCTTCTTGCTCAACGTTCTCGGCCGCAGCCCTTAGGCAGTCTGTATGGCGTACCTATTGGAATCAAGGACATTATCGATACGGTGGATTACCCTACCGCTTACGGCAGTGCTATTCATCAGGGCCGTTACCCTGTTGTCGATGCAACGATAGTTCGTCGTTTAAAGCATGCGGGCGCGCTTATTTTTGGCAAGACGGTCACAACCGAGTTTGCAACTTTTGTTCCAGGCCCTACTCGTAATCCTCACAACCTTGAGCATACGCCGGGGGGGTCTTCAAGCGGCTCGGCTGCTGCTGTTGCGTCAGGCATGGTGCCTGTGGCCATTGGAAGCCAGACCAACGGCTCCGTCATCCGCCCAGCCTCCTACTGCGGTGTTTATGGCTTCAAGCCTAGCTTCGGCGTCATCCCACGCACCGGAATGCTTGCTCAGTCGCCTTCGCTCGATCAAGTGGGTGTTTTTGCTCGTTCTATCGAAGATCTTGCTTTGGTGACGCAGGTTATGTCGGGGGATGACGGGCTTGACATTGGAGCAAGCCGTCGAAGTCCACAGCAACTCCTTGATATCTGCCGCAATGAACCGCCGCTCGCACCGAAGTTTTGTTTCGTTAAGACACCCTGGTGGAATAAGGTTGACCCCCAGGCGCAGCAGGTCTACGAAGACTTCGTTGCTTCAAATGACAGCATTGTTTGGGCGGAATTGCCTCAGGTCGTGGAGGAAGCGGTACGTTGGCATGCTTGCATTAATGAAGCCGAGTTACTTTTCTCTTTGCAGCGTGAGCTTCGTCAGCATCCTGATGGCCTGAGCAAGGCGCTTAAAGACAGGTTAGAACAAGCCCGGTCAGTGACGACCATCGATTACCTTCTCGCCAAAGACCGCATCCCCCATGTGGCGGCGGCCTTTGACGAGTACTTCGATTATTTCGATGCCATTCTCACGCCGGCAGCCCTTGGGACAGCGCCTCACAGCCTTGAGTCAACAGGGGACCCAATTATGCAAACCGTCTGGTCAATGGCACATCTTCCCAGTTTGAATTTGCCTCTTTTCCGACTCGACAATGGCCTTCCCTTGGGAGTTCAGGCTGTTGGCAAGGCACACGATGACGCACGACTGCTAAGGTCCGCGCGTTGGTTGGTTAATTCCATCGCAACAGAAAGTTGATCTATGAAGGTTGAACGCTTCGCTGCTTTTGTTGGTCTGCTGCTTCTAATCGCTTTTTTTGTGCCTTACGTAGTGAAGGTTCAGCAGCTCGACATCTTGATTATTCTCCTTGGTGGAATCGTGCTCGCTGTCGTTGATTTTTTGACCACAAAGCACTAAGTCGCGAGCTCTTCGCTAAGAGGCTAGGACGCTCTGGGCTCGGTCTTTCTTGTTACCGCCCCTTTCTTCGGGCTGGTCTTTTTAGGTTATTTCGCTGCACGGACAGGCCGACTTCCGCTTGACGCAATAGGCGGCCTCAATACCTTTGTTCTCTATTTCGCCTTGCCTTGCATGATCTTTGATTTTGCGGCGAAGGCGCCTTTTCATCAACTCTTAGACCCGGCCCTTCTTGTTGTCTATGGGCTGTCTGCGGTGGTCATTGTTCTACTTGCTCTCTTTATGGCTCGCCTGCGGGGCTTGACTGTCAAGGACGGCGCCTTTGGGGCAATTACGGCTGCCTTCCCAAACTCAGGGTTCATTGGCGTGCCTTTGCTTGTGAGTTTGTTGGGGCAGGCCGCTGCAAGTCCGGTAATTCTCACCATTGCCATTGACGTTATTTTCACAAGCTCGCTTTGTCTTGCCATTGCAGAGTCAGGGCGGCGGGGTGGCTTTCTAAGCACTCTCGTGACATCCCTGAAGGCCATCACACGAAATCCGATGTTTCTCTCGATTCTTTTGGGGGGCCTTTTTTCTGCACTGGAGTGGGGGCTTTATTCACCGATTGAGGCCATTGTTCGGCTTCTGGGTTCAGCAGCCTCTCCGGTGGCCTTGTTCACGATAGGTGCTGTTCTTTGGAGGGCGGAGCTACTCACCCGTAACCAAGACTATCGACCGAGCCCCTACATGGACGTTGTTGTACTGAAGCTCTTTGTACACCCCTTGCTGGCGATGGGGATGGCCGTGGCGGTCGCAAAGTTATGGGGTCTAGAGTTAAGCCCATTTGCCTTGTCAGCACTTATTCTTACGGCGGCTTTGCCATCCGCAAGCAATGTTTCTTTACTCGCGGAGCGCTTTGGCGCTGACAACGGTCGTATCGCCAAAATTATATTAATAACAACGGCTGCCTCATTTCTGAGCTTTTCTGGTTTGGCCGGATGGCTTGGAGTAATGGACTAGGCTAAACCGAGCTTGATCCTTAGTTGCAGCTGTCTGAGCTCGGCACAGCAAGCTTTTTAAGTTCCTCGGGCTTTTTAATGATCAGGTGCTTCTGATGAACTTCGTTGAGCCCCTCGTCCGCAAACTTTGAAAATGTTCGGCTTACGGTCTCTAGCTTCATACCAAGGTAGTTGCCAATCTCCTCTCGGGTCATCCGCAGAACAAGTTCTGTCTTCGAAAATCCCCGGGCAGACAATCTTTGAATGAGGTTCATAAGAAATGCAGCAAGCCTCTCCTCGGCGCGCATTCCCCCGAGAAGGATCATGATGGACTGATCTTTGACAATCTCACGGCTCATGATCTTGTGCATGTGATTCTGCAGGGAGTGCACCGACCGAGAAATCTCTTCAATACGAGAAAACGGCATGACACAGACCTCAGAATCCTCAAGGGCAACTGCATCGCACGAGTGTTTGTCGTTGACGATGCCATCAAGCCCTAGAATCTCGCCCGTCATCTGAAATCCAGTGACTTGGTCTCAGCCGTCAGGTGTTGTGACTCGGGTCTTGAAAAAACCACTGCGGACGGCGAAAAGAGACGTGAAGGTGTCGCCTTCGGTATACAGAGACGCCCCCTTTTTAATTCGTCTTCGATTCGCAACGAGGGCGTCAAGCTCGGTGATTTCGTTGGCTGATAGCCCTACAGGCAGGCATAGCTCGCGCAGGTTGCAGTTGGAGCAGGCGATTCGAAGACCTTCTGTGGACATAGATTGACGTGAATCAATAGATTTAGAGCTGTCCGAGTTCAGTACACGACTGATAGAACAAAAGGATTTCTTAGTGACTGAACTTATATCAAGAAACTTGCTCACACGCTATGACGTTACAGGGCCCCGCTACACCTCCTACCCAACGGCAGACCGTTTTGTCGAGGCATTCTCTGAGCGTGATCTTATTCAGGCATTGCACATTCGCTCCGAGGTTGGCGCAGCAACTCCTTTATCCGTTTATGTCCACATTCCATTTTGCCAATCGGTCTGCTATTACTGTGCATGTAACAAGGTTGTAACCAAGCAAAAATCCAGGGCGCAGCGGTACGTCCATGACCTGGGGCGACAGGTGTCTCTGTTGCGGCAGCAACTCGGGGACGGGCAGGTTATAAGCCAGCTTCATCTCGGTGGTGGTAGCCCGACATTTCTGTCGGACACCGAGTTATCCGACCTTATGGCCATGTTAAGGCGCTCGTTCCACATGACACCGGGAGGCGAGTACTCCATCGAGGTCGACCCACGCACGGTAAACGAGCCACGGCTTGAATACCTTTTTGCCCTTGGCTTTAACCGCCTGAGTTTTGGCGTTCAAGATTTTGACCCCCTTGTTCAGCAGGCAGTGCATCGGGTTCAGTCAACACAATCCGTGTTCGATCTTGTTGCTCATGCACGTCGAATTGGCTTTGAATCGGTTAACGTTGATCTCATTTATGGGCTCCCTCGGCAAACTCTGGAGTCGTTCCGTCGCAGCCTAGAGCTTGTCTCTCAGCTAAGGCCCGACCGTCTTGCTGTGTATGCCTACGCGCACCTTCCAAGCCGCTTTAAGCCTCAGCGCCGAATTATGGCCTCGGAGCTTCCTGAAGGGTCAGAGAAGCTCGGCATGCTATCAACAGCCATTAGTTATCTGGATAGGGTCGGCTACGACTACATCGGAATGGACCACTTCGCGCTACCCGACGATTCACTCTCTGTGGCTAAGCGTCAGGGACGATTGCATCGAAACTTTCAGGGTTACAGTACCCAGCCCGACTGCGACCTTCTTGCATTAGGCGTCTCGGCCATTGGGCGAATGGGAAACACCTACAGCCAGAACGCCAAAACCATTGAGGAGTATTCCGACGCGCTTGATCAAGGGAGACTTCCTATCGTTAGGGGGCTGGTACTTAACCACGACGACATTGTGCGGCGTGCTCTGATTATGACCATTATGTGCCGAGGCTATGTGGACTTTCAGGCTTTTGAGGAAAACTACCTCATTGATTTCAGAGCCCACTTTTCGAAAGAGCTCGCTGAACTGTCTGAGCTTTGTGACCACGGGCTTTTAAGCTTGAGCGAGGAGGGCTTTCGAGTTAGCGCCCAGGGTTGGTTCTTCGTACGAGCCATTGCCATGGTTTTCGATCGCTATCTACGGGAGGACATCGATCGAGCGCGCTTCTCAAAAATTATTTAGTCGCCTGGACCTGACGTCCGGCTATTCCCGGAGTCTCGGTTTTCCTTCAAGGCTTGATACCGCTGTTTTCTACGCCTTGCCCTTTGACTCGCGACCACAATACGCCAGCTCAGGTTGGTCAAAACAAAGGCCGATACCGACCCAACGACTGCAAAAATAGCAAGGCCCAGAAAGACCGGCTTTCCTATACTAAGAATTTGATCCCAGGTGGAAGGGTTTGAGACGCTCATTTCTTCAACGGAATCTTCGAATAGGGCAAGGTGTTCGGCCGAGGTGGACTCGCCTAAAACGGCTGAACCAAGCTGGTAGGCAAGAATGCCGATTGGAGCGTAAGTAAAAGGGTTGGATACCAGGGTACTGACAATCGCGACAGGTAAATTAGCGCGAAACACCAACGCAAAAACGGCCGAGAAAAGTGCCTGAAGCACTGGAACAAGAAAGCCGAAGAAGACCCCAATAGCGACCCCAAGACTAACCGAGCGCCTATTGAGCTGCCACAGCCAGGGACGGTTGAGCAGGGGGCCTAGCCATCGTAGACTTTTGTTTGAACGCACCGACTCGGCAGATGGCGTCCAGCGCTTAATTAGCTGTTTCATGGATGGCCCAGATTGTCTCAGGAAAAAGTCATTCTAGGGTTTTTGCTAGGCGGTGAATTCCAAGGGGAGGGCGATGGCATGCTACGCTCCCAGCCATGCTTCCCAATGAACTTTTAGCGCCCGACGAGCCCATGACCTTTGAGGAATATGAGAGCTACATTCGGCCCATACGTGAGCGCCACGAACGTACCCAGCGCATTTTCGGTGCCCTTTTTTTTGTGATGCTTATCGCAGCCTGCGCCTCTTTTTATTTTGAGGACCTTTCGCATGGCCTCATTTTTGGGCTTATCGCTGTTTACTTTCTGGTTCGGGCGACGGAATCGTCGCTTGCACTCGATATGCTCGACACCCAGCGCATTGCCCTTTTAGTGCGTCGCGACTAGAACATCCAGCCTCTTTTTCTTTTACATTTTTGAAAGTCGCGCCAAAGCGTCGGCATTGCGCCTTTGACCCGGTGTGCCGGAAATTCGGCTACCCACGGGGACTTCGGCCGTTGCCATACGGGTTCCGAGGCGACGGCGAACAAGGTTGTTATTGCTCTTAAGGCGGAAAGCCGCTTCTTCAGCCGAGATAATCTTGACCTGAAAAGGGTCGTTGACCACGATGCCAGCCTCGCCAATACCTGCAGGAAAAGACGGGTGGCTGAGGTATTGAATGGGCTGAATCATTTCACTGACCGTGACCCATTTGCCAATCCAGCTGTCATTAGGAAGCATACGACGCTCGCCTGTAAAGCTCTCAAGAATTTCCGGAAGCAGCTTTATGCGAACTACATTGCCACTCGACATGGCCGTGAAGTCGACATAAATGTAAGGCCTGAGAAGTCTGTTGTTATCGAAATAGGCCTTGCCTGAACGCACATCCAGAACCTTGCCAACAGCCTCCACGCGCTTACCGGCGTAGCGGCTAATCTTCGCGAATTGGCCCGCTGCAACAACCTCATGCGAGCCCACATAGATTCGATCGGCCTGAGCCTCCTTCTTGACGGTCTCACCCTCTGGCTTGGGTCTTGGTTTAAAGACAAGGGTTCCGGGTGGGATGCGATTTTCATAAAACTCAAAGGGGTCGGGAAGCTTTTCGACAGGCCCAAGGCACATGAGGGCGAACTGTTTGGTGGCGAGGCTTAAGGCAGGTACTTGTGCGGCAAGACCGAAGGTCTGTGAGGCCAATGGGTTTGCATAGTCCGTTGCCCGGAAAATGACGCCCTCTTCGTCGCTGTAGGTTCGGTCCCAGAGGTCGGCGTTGTACTCGAGCAGGCCGAGCGATAGGTCCAGACTCATGAACGCAAATCGGTCGAGTTCAGGGCCAAAGAGATTGTCTTTACGGCCGGGATGCTGAAAATTAACCTGCCCAAGCTCCGATGCAAGCCGACCCTTTAGCGCAGGGACATACATGCCATCGTAGTCAATTAGCTTTATCTGCGCGCCATCCTTAGAGACGAGTACGTTTCCAAGCTGAATATCCCCATGGGCAATGGCCATCTTCTGTAAAAAAGCGCAAAGTTCCCGCAGCTGAGCGCGAAGCTTGCCAATGCGTTTGGAGTCCTTGTAGTTCTTGTACAGGTACTCGCCCAGGGTCTCCCCGTAGTTCCAGTCCATCTTAATAACAGGCACAGTTTGTGAGTTAACCACCATGCCGTGAGCTTGATAGTCGAAGTCAACAAAGAACGAAGAGCCCTCGGTCTCGCGAATGATTTTGATTGTCTCTGCAATGGCCTGATAGCGCTCTTCGACATCTTTTGAAACACGAGTAAAAACTCGAACGGCGTAGGCACGCTTTGCATGGGTGTCGTTCATACGAAAGACAAGCGCGAAGTTGCCTGACCGCACACGAGGCATCCCAAGCGTATTTCTTTCGATTTCGCAACGCTGCAGCGCATGATCACGAAAAGTCTGGGAGGCGGGCTGCTGTAGGGCTTTTAAATAGGCCTCGAGGTTGGGCAGAGACATAGTAGGTCGGTCTTGGCTAATCGAATGAGAGTAAGGCGAAGGTGGTGTCATCTTTATGCAGCTCACCTGACTGCCTTTGAGAAAGCACCCATGACTGAAAGTCGATCTGACTCATGGTTGACAGAAGATTCAGGGGTAAGGGCCGATTCTTCTCGTACTGACTCAGGACATAATGTCCCAAAGCATCGGTCATCAGAAAAAGTTTTCTGGGCTGCATCTCTGCCTTCGGAATAGTGACAAAACCCCATCGGCTATGTTCGCTTCCAAAAAGCAGGCTGTCTGTTTTAGTTTCCGACCCAAGCAGAATCGGGTTCTTCGAAAACTCAGGCGACTTTCTTAGTATGAAGCTGCGAAGCTGCTGTCGGTGATCCATCCATAGGGCGATGGTGTCTCCAACGGCCAGAATTGAGACTTGACGGGGCTCCTCAATAACGCCTAGCAGGCTTGCAAAGCTTCCACGGCTCGCAGCAAGCTGCTTCGACCAAGACGTCGTAACGGCCTTAAGTTGCTTGTCAAAGAAGGGTCTGGCAACAGAAAGAACAAGTGCGACGCATTTGTCGTCCAACTGGGGCGCTGATACTTGGTTGTAGATCTGGGTGAACGACTGGCAGAGAATGCGCGCCCAGCTGCGCGAATCGAATGAGTCGCTTGCGCCATCACTCATCGCACAAGCCTTACCCTGGGCCTCCCAAAAGAAGTAGTCCTCGTTGGAGTCAGGATGGTCAGCCTCTTTCGGCGCGGTGAGGCTTTTAAGGATCTTCATGGTTTTTACGTCGATCTGCAGAGTAAATCAACTTCTTTGCCTTGCATGGTCATCCTGGCGTCTAGCGCAGCATCATGGCCTGGGACGACGCCCGGGTTCCAATCTCAAAGAACTCCACAATCTCCACAGGTTCGACATTAAAGAAAAACCCGCGCGCATTATCGTTTACGTAATAGCCCCTTTCGCGAGCGGCTGATGCAATGGCTGCAGGCAGAACGCTTGACATACGAAATAGAATCTTCCCAAAGCCGTCGGTAACCTCTTCTTCGGAGCTAGGGAACTTAATTGGGCCGCTCTTGCTCTGCCCTGTGTATAGGTTAAGTATGAGCACCTCCCCGTCATCGGTACCTAGCGACTTAAGCTGCTCAACAATGGGCTCTGGGTCTCCGTCAGAGGGCTCACCGTCTGTCACGTGGAGCAAAGTGGGGGGGAAAGACTCAGGGTAGTCGTCGCACCATTCGGCAAGTGCTTGTGCCGCTGTTCGCATGGCCTTACGCATAGGGGTCCCACCACCCGCCTGGGGAGTAAACCAAATGGGGAAGGGCATACCATCGCGCTGCTCAATTCGAAGGGGGTGCCGTTCAAAGGCTGAAATGGGGTTGAATGTCTGCTCGCCGAGGGGGCCCGATAAAGCAGGCCCAACACTGGAACCGCCGTAGCCTATGGCGCCAATTTGAAAGTAGTCGCGTACCCCTTCCGATTTTGAGCTGCGAGTAATGAGATTAACAACAACCCGATTTAGGGCGTCACAGACAAACTCCGCACGACTGAGCTCTGTCGTTCCAACGGGATCAGCCATTGACCCTGATTGGTCAATGACGAACATGAATGCTGTGGGATTCGAGCGACTGATTTCGGCTTTATAGGGCATGACCTATCCTTCTTAATCACTTAAAAAATGGGCGGCATTTAGGGCATTCGAGGGCGGTGCAGGCATCAATGAGGTCATTTGCCAAAACGATCGTCGAAGCTTTTTTGAAGGGCCTTCGCTCTCTCTTCGGGGTCGTAGCATCTGGCAGTGAGAGTAACTTCCGGTGCCACCTTTACTGATGCATCTTCGTAACTTAGGAACGGGTACCGTTCATTGGCCATGAGCTTAATACGCTGGTCAGGTTTGGCGACAAGTCTTGCCTGACCGTTCGTAAAGTTTGCCGTGGGTCCATCGGGCATAACCTTCACCATAAAAACGTTTTCTTCAAATTCACACTTATTATCAAGTGTGACCCGTATTTCAATTGGATCTCTTGAGGGCAGTAAAATCGCATTAATGGGTTGGACAGCGGACTGCAGGGGTGGCATCTCAACCTTAGTAATTACCGAGTAGACAACCCAGACAGCGAGAACAGTTCCTAACAGGGTTCCGCCTGCAAGAAAAAACAATTGGTAGTTTTTCGGCTCGGGCGGCAGCGAGGGCTGATCGTCAATGCCATTGTCTTTCCGCGTGCCAGGGGAGCTTGAGGGTTGACCGGAATCGTCATTAAACGGATCAAAGAATTCCTCCTCTCTCTTCGAAGACGATGTTGGTCGAGACGGGGCGGCGCGGTTTGAACTGGGGTCGATTTGACTTTTGGCGCGCTCTGCCGCAATTTCTTCAAGGGAACGAGGCTTAATAACCATAAATTTCAGTGTATCCCAAGCATGGCTGTTCCAAGGGTGCTTTTTCCGGCCCACTCTCTGGGGAGAATTGTGATGGTAACGGTGGCAAACCTTGTTGTAACTGGGAGTACCTGGGAGAAAAAGACAGACCCCCTAGCCGAGGCCCTCGAGTCTCAGGCCCGTCGTTATTGGGTCAACGTCTTTAACTCACCTATGCAGATCATGCGCTTTGCAACAGAGACACAACAAAGGGCGATGGTCCGGGAGATGGACGATTGGGATAAGGTTAATGACCCTCGTCCGTGTTACTTGCTTTGCACCAGTCCGGCAGCGGCCGAGGCGCTGGCTGGCCTTAGCCATCTTAAGCAGAGCCTGGCGGTGCGTGAGGCGCGTCTGCGCTTTGCAGCCATTGGCGATGAGACAGCCGCGGAGTTTGCAGCAACTGTGAAGCTTGAGGGTATTGCAAGGGTGCGTCGTGACGAGGTCATTACGCCATCGGTCTCGGGCCATTCCGATAAGCTTGTTCAAAAGCTCATTGAGACAGCGCCGGCTGGGTCGATTGTTCTAACCCTTGAATCGGCCAGTGACAGCGGCGACATTGCAAGGGGTCTGGTGTCAGGGGGACTCCGGGTGGTGCGCTTACCCGTTTTTTCTTTATCTCTTCAGAACCTTATCGACTTGCCTAAAAGTGATTTGCCTTGGTGGTTCCTCATTACCAATTCCTCGGTACTCAAGACCCTTGTGCAAGATCTTCGCTTACAAAAAAAGCGGCCTGAGAACTTACTGTGGATGGGTCATTTCCGTTCGACCGAGGTGGCACTTCGAAGACTAATTCCCAATGCGCATTGGGTGGAGCTCCCCGATCTTCTGCCTGTGAATATTCTTGAGACAATTTCAAAAAGTGAGTTTTGTTAGCCATGGTCATACTTGCCAATTTGCTAGTCACGCGTGCGATCTGGCGCGGTGGAACGGATCCCTTGTCCGAAGAACTTAAGAAAGAGGGGGAGCGCTACTGGATCAAAGTTTTTCATTCGCCCGCCGAGGAGTTTCGATTAACGGACGAAACCCTGCAAAGGGCCGCGTTGAGAGAGCTGAGTGATTGGGATGAACCAGGCGATCACAGACCCTTTTACCTTGTTGCAACGAGCCCTGCCGCCGCGGAGGCTCTGGCCAAGTTGCCTCATCTGCTGGCCGCCATGAAGGCCCGGCAGGCCCGCCTCAAGTATGCAGCGATTGGGGACGACACAGCCTTTCATTTCTGGGAGGCCCTAAAGCCGAATGGCCTTGGACCAGAGCGCTATCGACAAATACTTGTTCCTACGGTCTCGGGCCATTTTGACAAGCTTGCCGACTCCATTCTTGTTCGTGCGAAGCCCGGCACAATGGTTGGCCTTTTAGAATCTTCGGAAGA
>Ga0181607_10000355_pt1 | contig 39040 bp, 35 predicted proteins | sample 041ome_9_FD_132420 | JGI IMG/M metagenome (GOLD analysis project Ga0181607, IMG submission 132420) | Coastal salt marsh microbial communities from the Groves Creek Marsh, Skidaway Island, Georgia - 041413US metaG (megahit assembly) | ecosystem: Environmental > Aquatic > Marine > Intertidal zone...
ACGAGACAGCTCAGGGCTGTTTTTGCTTGGCAGCTCAGGGCTGTTATTGACAATCAGACAATAAGACCCTCGGCGACAGGCGTCAAGTGAAGGATCGACTGGTCGCTTTATCTGCGGAGTCTGGGGCTAGCTGGCGACCTTCGTCTTGCATATGTAAGCCGGACAAAGGTCGCAGGGACCTGCATTCTCCTATTGACCTCGCGGTTAAGCCATTTCTTCCTGCGCTTGCCGAGATATTGTTGCGCTTGCTGGGCAATTTATTCGTATAATTGGTTTTTTCGCGGAGTGTCAGCATGTTGTCAAGGTTCAATAGGGCATTACTGCAAACCGGTTTTTCTTCGGCTAATGCGCGACCCGGCAAGGTGTTTCTGTCAACCCTGCTGCTGGTCGGCCTGAGCGCGACAGTTCAAGCAGCGACGGTGGCGCAAACAGGCACAGATGCGCAGCCAGAGGCTCAGCAAGCGCAGGTTCTGGCCTCGTTGCAGGGTTACGAATGGCAGGTGGATAGAGAGCGACTGGCTGATTTGCCTGAGGGTAGCTGGATCCTCATGCGCGATCTTGCCGAAGATGAGACTCAACCGGACTATGTCAGGGCGCGTGCAGCCGCATCTTTGACCGCTTTTCCAAATGACGAGGTTTGGCAATTTTTCTTGGCTAGAACCCAGGCAGCAGATTCAGTGGTCGCCCGTCGGCGCAGTGTCGATGGCCTTTGTGCGACCTTTGAGACAAGCCGTCAGGGGGCTTTGACAGAGGCGTTGGTGCCGATGCTGCAAGACCCGGATACCCACCTTCGCATTCAGGCTGCGACCTGCCTGCAGTTACTCGACAATGACACAGGACGTGCGGCGTTGAGTCGTTATCGTGAGGGAATTACCCAGGCCTGGGAAGCGCGAGCAGTGCGTATTGATCGCCGGCAAGTGGATCGTAGGTAAGCCTCATGACACCAGTAAATGCGATGAATGTACCGCCTTTGACGTCGACAGAGTTAGCCAAATTCAGTGAAGAGGGCTATTTGGTGCGACGGGGCCTTGCTGATGATGTGATCTGTGATGCCATTAGCGCTCTGGCGCAGGAACATCTCGAGGTCAATCTGGCACCCATCGAATATGAAGTAGACGTGCAGTATCCCGGTGCGCCCAAGTCCAAGGATGCACCCGGTGGAGAAACTTGCCGACGTCTTCTGCATGCCTATTCCCGTGCCGATGTGATTCGTGACTGGGCGGTCAGCACCGGCGTCAAGGAGACCCTGCAGTCGCTGCTGGATTCCTCTGATATTCTGCTATCGCAATGTCACCATAATTGCATCATGACTAAACAGCCGGGCTATAGCAGTGCCACTCTGTGGCATCAGGATAATCGGTATTGGTCCTTTGATGAGCGTAACCTGGTGAGTGTCTGGTTGGCGGTGGGTGATGAGTCCAGAGAGAATGGCTGTCTGCGCGTGATACCTGGTACGCATACCATGGCTTTTGAGCCGGGTCGATTTGATGCTGCCTTATTTCTGCGACCCGATCTGGCCGAAAACAAGGCGCTCATCGCTCGTGCGAAACCCGTGCCGTTGAAAAAGGGTGATGTGCTATTTTTTCATAGCAAGCTTTTTCATGCGGCGGGCAGAAATCTCAGTTTGGTCACAAAATTTTCGCTGGTATTTACCTATCATGCGGCCAGCAACAGACCGATAGAAGAGACTCGATCGGCCCGCTTTCCCGGTATTCCTCTCTGAGGCTAACCAGTCATGGGATCATCCTGTCTTAGGCGCTGTGATCAAGGGCCGGAATCGGGAGCAGAGACATCATATCAAGTAGCAGAGCTTCTCGAGAGATACTCTTGCGCCAAGCGAAGCCGATATCTCGGTAGAAACGCTCAATAGGCAAACGTTGAGTGGCGATGCGAGTGCCATTGAGTACGCCAGCCTGGATCACCATGTCAGGTATCAAGGTCACGCCCAAATCGTTATCAACCATTTGCAGTAGCATCTGCAAACTGTTGGCGCCAAAGGTGTGAATTTTGCGTGTATTCTTCAAGCGACAGCCAGCCAGGGCGTGATCACGCAGACAGTGGCCATCGTCAAGTAGCAGCAAACTCGCATCGGGTAATGCATCAAGGTCCTGCGAGTTATGCTTCAGCAGTTGAGTCTCTCGATGAAAGGCCAGGTGCATGCCCTCGCGGTAGAGGACCTGGGTTTGTATCTGTCCGGCGTCATAGGGTAGTGCCAGTAATGCAAGGTCAAGTTTGTTGTCGAATAACTCTTGAATCAGGTTGGCTGTGGTGTCTTCGCGAATGTAAAGCTTCAGCGACTCGTAAGCTTGGCCTACCCCCAAGACATACTGACTGATGAGGTAGGGAGCGATAGTCGGAATGACTCCCAATCTCACGGGTAGAGAGGTGGGATCGGATAGGGAGCGCGCATTGTTAACCAGATCCTGAGTTTGCAGGATGATGCTCCGACTGCGTTCAGCAATCTGTTTTCCGGTTTCGGTAAATGCGACGGACTTGTTAGTCCGTTCTACCAGGGTCACGCCTAACGTCGACTCAAGTTCCTTGATGCCGGTACTCAGGGTCGATTGAGTGACGTTGACCAGCTTGGCGGCATTGCCGAAGTGTTGAGTCTCCTGCAGGGCAACCAGGTACTGTAATTGTCGAATAGGTGGCAGGTGCATATCAGTCTCACTGTGTTTGAAGCCAGAACCTTAAAACCAGAACCTAAAATCCAAAGTCTCGATGCCAGCCGCTTAGAGCCGGTGGTTGCTGAGGATTCTAATCAGAAATCCTCTATTGATCAAATAATACGATCGAAATAAGTAAAACAATTAATTTTATATATCGAAAGTACCTGCTTATGATGGCGCTCGTTACACGAAAGGCTGCAATTCACCAGCTAACTGACAGGAACTAAGAGAGAGAATGAAGATGTATCACGTGACAAATAAAGAAGGACAAGCAATACCTGAAGTGACGTTTCGAACCCGAGTTGAGGCCGGCTGGCAAGACGTGACGACCCAGGCACTGTTCAATAGTAGAACGGTGGTAGTGTTTTCCCTGCCTGGGGCCTTCACGCCCACTTGCTCGGCAACCCATTTACCCCGTTATGAGGAGCTGGCGCCTGTATTCGCCGCCAATGGCGTCGACGAGATTGTCTGCATCAGTGTCAATGATGGCTTTGTGATGCAGGCCTGGCAAAAGGATCAGGCGATTGAGAAGGTGAGGATGCTGCCAGACGGCAATGGACATTTTACCGCCGGCATGGGCATGTTGGTCGACAAGGAAGACTTGGGCTTTGGCAAACGCTCATGGCGATATTCGATGCTGGTAAAAAATGGCATAGTTGAGAAAATGTTTGTCGAGCCCGATGTGCCGGGTGACCCTTTCACCGTTGCCGATGCAGATACCATGCTGGCCTATATCAATGCCAATGCCAAAGCGCCTGAGCCCGTCGCGGTCATTAGCCGAGCTGGTTGCCCCCACTGTCAGAGAGCCAAGGAGCTGCTCAGCGAGCACCAGATTCGCTTCAATGAAATTGTGGTGGGACGTGATATCGACCAGGTTGCTATGCGCGGCCTGACCGGTTCGACTTCAGTGCCTCAGGTTTTTATCGGAGGCAAGTTGATCGGAGGCGCCGACGCCCTGACAGAACTGCTGGCGCAAGCCAGCTAGTTCGCGACCAGCCAGTTCATAAAATGGGTAAACGCCGGCCTTGGTAAACAAGGACCGGCTTCTCGCCCATCGAGCTGCCCTCTTGCGAACCGAGGTTGCAAGGGGACCACGACTCACCCTCATTGTGTCAGTAGTCTCACCCTTCTGGATTAACCCATCGAATCCATTGTCTTCAATCGAACATTGAAAAAAAGCCTTAGCTAAGATCTTCGAAGTAACGGTGTTTCGACCATTAGGCGCGTGCTCGAGGCGTATTTTCGCCAGCCGTAACGGTGGCATGCAGAATTTTGGTCGAGCACTGGTCAGCAAACCTGTGGTTGGGCCGCGACGGCGCCTCAGTCAAGGTGTTGTCGATCGTCAACAGGGACTTTACAGGCGGTACCAATATCGCCAAAGTGCGTGGAAAACGGGGTTTGAGAAGGCAGGTTGGGACCGATTGAGATGGTGTCAACAGGAATCACTACTGGGGTTGTTGATTGTCGTATTTTATCGGTAGAATCAGCTGCAGCAGGGTGCCGAGGTAGCGCCGGCTTGATGCTGAATCAAGGACAGTTCTCAAGGCAAAAGCGGCCCAATGATAGCTGCAATGGCAAGAGGAAAGTGGGGCAACAGGTTTGGCAAAACCTCAGCCAAAGAACCCGAGGAGTAAGCGTGCGTCAGCAGGCTGGCTTGAAGTCATGGACTGTGACAAATTTGTGCTTTAATGACGAGCGAAAGAATGACGAGCTAAAGAATGGCGAGCTAAAGGTTTGTGATTGAAAGGCACTGACGCCAGCTAACGCGACCGACAGAGAATTAACGATTTAATAAACTAAAACATAAAAACCAGGCTTCAAAATCTAACACAGGAAAAGACTATGTCAGTTGTTGAGGAAATGAGCGTTGAAGCGTCTCAAGCCAGAGTGCTGGAGGGCGTAGTAGTCCGCTTTGCGGGTGATTCAGGGGATGGCATGCAGTTGACCGGCAGCAATTTCACTGAAGCTACTGCGATATACGGTAACGATCTGGCGACCTTTCCGGACTTTCCTGCAGAAATTCGAGCACCAGCAGGAGCGACTTTCGGGGTCTCAGCGTTTCAGATTTATTTCGGGTCTGATGATGTCACCACTGCAGGCGATGCGGTTGATGTGTTAATTGCGATGAATCCAGCGGCGCTGATTACCAACTTGAAAGACTTGGTGGACGGCGGTTTGATTGTCGTCGACTCAGACGCCTTCACAGACAAGAACATGCAGCGCGCTGGCTATAAGACCAATCCCCTCGAGGATGGTTCGCTGGAAGGTTATCGGCTGCTCACGATCGATATTAGTAAAAGGGTACTGGATACGGTCAAACCCTTTGGTCTGACCCATAAGTTTGGTTTGCGTTGTAAGAATATGTGGACCCTGGGTTTGACCATGTGGCTTTTTGATCGCAGTCGAGATGCAGCGATCGAAGGCCTTCGAAAGAAATTTGCGAAAATGCCAGACATTGCGGAGGCGAACGTCGCCGCGATTAATGCGGGCCATGCTTTTGGTGAGACGACCGAACTGCCTACCGGTCTTGAGGTTTACAAGGTTCCGCGAGCGAAGGTTGCGCCAGGACTATATAGAAACATTACTGGCTCGGAGGCCTTGGCCTATGGCTTAATTGCGGGCGGTCAGTTGTCTAATCTGCCGATTGTGTTCGCCTCTTACCCCATTACACCTGCGTCCAGCCTGCTGCATACCCTCTCTGGGCAAAAGCATTTTGAGGTTGTGACCTTTCAGGCAGAGGATGAAATTGCTGCGGTCTGCGCGGCAATCGGTGCTTCTTTTGCGGGCTCATTAGGTATTACCTCCAGTTCCGGCCCGGGTATCTCTCTGAAGGCCGAAGCCATTTCTTTGGCATGCGCAGTGGAACTGCCGCTGGTGATCGTCAATACCCAACGCGGGGGACCCTCAACAGGCCTGCCGACGAAAACGGAACAGTCAGATCTATTCCAGGCCATCTACGGTCGACATGCGGACACTCCGCTGCCGGTTATCGCGTCAGCAACCTCCTCTGATTGTTTTGACGTCGCGATCGAAGGTATCAGGCTGGCAACGAAATATCGAACCCCGGTGATTGTCTTGAGTGATGGTTACCTGGCGAACGCCTCTGAGCCTTGGTTGGTACCTGACTTTAATGACTACCCGAGCTTTGCGGTGGAGCACGTGACCCAAGTTGAAGGTTTTTCTCCAGCGAACCGTGATCCTGATACTTTAGCGCGAGTTTGGGCCAAGCCCGGAACGCCAGGACTGGAACACCGAATTGGTGGTATTGAACGGGACGCCGTCACAGGCGACATTTCTTATGAGCCTGAAAACCACCAGAAGATGACCCAATTGCGCAAGGCGAAAATAGATGGTATTGCCCGCGATATCCCGTTGCAGACGGTAGATCAGGGTAATACCACCGGTAAGCTTGCAGTGGTTGGCTGGGGGTCTACCTACGGCGTCATACATCAGGCGGTCAAGCGCGCGCGTCAGGCTAAATTGGATGTTTCCCATATCCATATTCGCTATATGTGGCCTTTGCCGGCGAATCTCGGCGAACTACTGCAGGGGTTCGACACAGTGCTGATTCCAGAAATGAACACCGGCCAATTGGTCGACATTATACGGGGAGAGTACTTAATCGATGCCAAGGGACTGAGCAAGGTCTCGGGACAGCCATTTAAGATCAGAGAAATTGAAGCCGCGATTAAAGCCCAGATGGAGAGCAAATGATGAATGCCCCGCTTACGTTAAAGGACTATGAAACAGATCAAGAAGTTCGCTGGTGCCCAGGTTGTGGTGATTATGCCATTCTGAAAACCCTGCATAAGTTCATGCCGACGCTGGGACTACCCAGAGAGAACAGCGTGTTTATTTCAGGTATTGGCTGTTCCTCGCGCTTTCCCTATTATATGAACACCTACGGCTTTCATACGATTCATGGACGCGCGCCGTCATTGGCCACCGGCGTTAAGCTGGCCAATCCCGAGTTGGACGTCTGGGTAGTCACAGGCGACGGTGACGGGCTCAGCATTGGCGGTAACCATATGCTGCACGTTCTGCGACGTAACGTCGATCTGCAGATTTTGTTGTTCAACAACGAGATTTATGGTTTGACGAAGGGGCAGTACTCGCCGACCTCGAAGATTGGTACTCGCTCACCCTCGACGCCTGATGGCTCGGTGGACCGACCGCTGGATCCCTGCAGTTTTGCGCTGGGCGCTGGTGCGCGCTTCGTTGCTCGGTCAATTGATACAGAAATGAAGCATCTGACCGATATGCTTGGTCGTGCACATAGTCATAAAGGCGCTTCATTCCTTGAGATTCTGCAGAATTGCCCAGTGTATAACGATGGCATCTTTGAGCTGATCAAAGACAAAAAAACTGCCGCCGATATGCGTCTGGTGCTACAAAATGGTGAGCCGATGTTGTTTGGTAAGGAAAACGAAAAAGGCATTCGCCTGAACACCAAGCTGCTGCAGCTCGAAGTCGTAACGCTAGGTGAGAATGGTGTGACCCTGAATGATATCCTGGTCCACGATGAGTCGAATAAAGTGTTGGCGCAAATGTTAGCCGGTCTGCATGCGCCGGATTTTCCCGAACCCGTAGGTGTCATTTACTGTGCTGGTGCGAGTGGCTATATCGAAGACGTTTACTCACAGCGAATCAAAGTGCGAGAAGCGCGCCCGCCGGCAGATATGAACGCCTTGCTGCGTAGCGGTCATACCTGGCAGGTAGATTAATGCCAATGCGAATACGGGTGGTGTGTCAGCGCCACTCGCATTCGCTCAATAGATCGGCAGACGTTGCCGTGTCACAGCGCCTAATCTTCAGGAATGCGCTGCAAGTTTGAGGGATGAACACCATGTCGCTACCGATGCTAGGCGCAAAGGCTCCGGCTTTTACGACAGTTAATCAGAGGGGCGATTCAGTCAGTTTGGACAGCTTCTCCGGTAAAAACCTGGTGCTGTACTTTTACCCCAAGGCGCTGACGCCAGGCTGTACTACTCAGGCCTGTGATCTCCGTGATGCAATCGACGAACTGGCGGCGCTTGATACAGTGGTGCTGGGCATCAGTCCTGATCCAGTGGCCAGGCTGCAGAAGTTTGTTGAACGAGAAGGGCTGAACTTTGACTTACTCGCGGATGAAGGACATCTTATCGCTGAAAAGTATGGGGTCTGGGGGCTGAAAAAATTCATGGGCCGTGAGTATCTGGGCATTATCAGAACTACATTTATCATTGGTAAAGACGGCAACATCAAACAAGTGATGAGCAAAGTTAACACCAAGCGACACTGTGACCAGCTGTTAACACTGCTAGCAGCGCTCGATTAAAATCTTCGCGGTGCCAAGTGCCAAGTGCCAAGTGCCAAGTGGGTCTTAAACATGGCTTTGGTTCCACAGATGGCAGTAATTTGCCAAATCAATAGATTCTAATAACGACAAGAAAGGAATACTCATGACGGATTTTCGCGCCGAAGACAATACGGGAACGATTCCTGTTCAGGCGAAACATCAGTTTGATGTGAGCGCATTGCAGCGGTTTATGGAACAACAAGTAGCCGGATATCAAGGCACTTTAACGGTCGAAGAGTTTGCCGGTGGTCAGTCGAATCCGACCTACCTGCTTCACGCGGGTGGCACTCGCTATGTGTTGCGCAAAAAACCCGGTGGCGAATTACTGAAGTCAGCGCACGCCGTCGATCGTGAATATCGTGTGCTGACAGCGCTTCAGAATGCCGACGTGCCGACGGCGAAGACCTATGCCTTCTGCGAAGATGAGGCGATTATTGGCACTATGTTTTATGTCATGGAGTATCTCGACGGCCGAGTGATCTGGGACAGTACTGCTGGTCCCTACAGCCCGCAGGAGAGAGGCGAGATCTGGGACGCTGCCAATGTGGCAGTTGCCAAGCTGCATAACGTTGATTTTAACGCGGTGGGTCTCGCAGACTATGGTAAGCATACAGATTATATTGCTCGGCAGATTAATCGTTGGTCCAGTCAGTACGAGTACACCAAGACGATCGAAAATCCTTATATGGATGAGCTGATCGCCTATTTGCCCAAAAATATTCCAGTTGATACCTCATGCACGATTGTTCACGGTGATTTGCAGATCGCTAATTTGATGATGCACAAGGAGAAGAATGAGGTTATCGGCATTCTTGACTGGGAGCTCAGCACTTTAGGAAGCCCTTTGTCAGATTTTGCCTATATGTGCCGTCCCTATAGAGATGCACTGCGAGGTGCTGATCTTAAGGCGTTGGGTATCCCCAGTGAGGAAGCCTTTGTCGAGGCCTATTGTCGACGAACTGGACGGTCTGGCATCGATAACTGGGATTACTATCTGGCGTTCAACATGTTTCGTCTGGCGGGTATTCTGCAAGGTATTGCGAAGCGAGTTCTGGATGGCACTGCGGCCAGTAAACAGGCAGAGGCCGCTGGCGCAGGAGCTTATGACATGGCGAAACTGGCTTGGGCGCAGATAGATAAGAGCGTCAAACTCGACTAGGCGTCCCCGACTAGGCGTCCCCGACTAGGCGTCCCCGACTAGATTCGTGGCTTTGCGCCATAGCGCAAAACATGAATGCCGATAGGTCTTTTGCGCAGCAAAATACCGAAAGGCGGCGTGGCCGACCAGGCGTCCCCGACTAGGCGTCCCCGACTAGATTCGTGGCTTTGCGCTTATGCGCAAATAAAAAGGCCCAAAGGCAGGACCCAATATAACATTAGAGATGACAGCTGAGGCGTTCGACATGTTGATACTAGCGACCACCGAAAGGGAGTATCCCTGGGGAACCTTGCGGTCTACCCATGCCAGCAAGGTCAAGGTGATTCTTGAGGAGAAGGAGCTCGCCTATCGGGTCGAGCGACTCAATCCGGGAGACCTGTGGAAGAAGCCGCCAGAGCTGCTGGCGAAGCATCCGCTGGGTAAGGTGCCTTATCTGTTGTTACAAAATGGTGCGAGCATATTTGACTCGACGGTGATCAATGAATACCTTGAAGACAGATATCCCCACAATGCGTTAAAGCCGAATCGTGATTGGGAGCTCGCCCAGATGCGGATGCAGGAAACCTTTGCTGATGAGGCCTTTCTGGTGGGAGATCTGCCCAAGATCTGGATGCCGTATTGGTCTAAACCCGAGTCTCGTGATGAGGCCATGATGGAAGCTGGCCGAGAGGGATTGCGTCGCCGTGGTCTGCCTTATCTTGAGTCCCAGTTAGCCAGTCATGATTATGTTTGCGGTGATTTTTCGTTGGCCGATGCGCCCTACATGGCAGTCGCCATGGTTCTGGAAGTGGATGGAATGGCGCTGACTGATTTTCCAGCCTGCGCCGCTTACTTTGATCGGTTGCGTAGCCGACCATCCTATCGGTCCATCAGTCCTAAAACCTCATTAGAGGCGTCCGAAGGGCGAAACTAAAAGCCCTTCAGGTCCGGGTCTAACTGCACGCCAAAGGAGTTCAGCGCCATTGAGACCATGGTGTACTGACCGCAGGTAAAGACCAGATCCATCATTTGCTGATCCGTAAAGGTGGCTTTCAGGCCTTGCCAGGTCGAGTCAGAAATGAACGCGTCATGATGCAACTCATCGGCCGCTCGCAGCAGTAGGGCGTCGTGGTGAGACCAGCCGGCATCGGCCCCTATTTTGATCATCTCTATCTCCTGTTCGGAGATGCCTGCGCGCTTGCCAATCAACACGTGCTGTCCCCACTCATAGCCCGCCCGACAGAGCCAGCCGATGCGCAGAATCAGAATCTCACGATCTCTGGCTGGAAGGGTAGACTTGGAGAGTATGTGGTTACCGAACACCAACCAGCGTTTGGCTAATTTGGCATGATTGGCCATGGTTCGAAAAATATTCTGGACTGAACCACGCATGGTTTGACCGCTCAGGATTTCTGCTTGTTCGGCATCCCATTGATCTTCATGCAGGGCGGGAATTCTAGGCTTGGTCAGTCGCATAACAGGCTCCAGGGTTAAGTGGGTAAGCTGGCTGCACTATAAGAAATTTTGTCTTGCAGTGCTATGATTCAAGACTCATAAATTGCTCGAGCCCTAAGCCTCATGCCTGATGTCATTTTGCACCATTATCCAGAGTCGACTTTTTCGGAGAAAATTCGCTCGTTGCTAGGCTACAAGCAAGCCAGTTATCAGGCGGTAACGATTCCCATTATACAGCCCAAACCGGACCTGATGGCGCTGACGGGTGGTTATCGCAAAACTCCAGTTCTGCAAGTCGGTGCCGACATCTACTGTGATTCTGCGCTAATGGCACGAGTGATTGATCGGCTCTATCCAGATAACAGCATCTTTCCCGTAGCCTATGAAGCCGTTGCAGGGGCGCTGGCACACTGGACCGATACGGTCTTATTCAAGTGTGCTGTCGCCATGGCATTTCAGCCTCGAGCCTTGAGCTCTCAGTCACTGTTTTCTGATCCTGCGGCTGCGGCAGCATTTATGGCAGACAGGGCCGAGTTCAGTCGCGGATCTACTGAGTTGAATATGGATCTGTCGATCGCTCAGCCGTATTTTTTGATGCATTTAAAGCGCCTTGATCAGCAGTTGGCGAGCCATCCGTACCTGCTTGGCGATACGCCCACTATCGTCGACTTCTCCACCTATCATTGCTGTTGGTTTGTCTATAACGTCGAATCGATTCGAGATACCTTCACGCCGTTTCCGCAGGTGCTGGCCTGGATGGCGCGAATGCGTGCGTTTGGCCAGGGGCAGTTGACGCCCATCTCCGGTGCCGAGGCCTTGGCGGTCGCGGCAGCGACGACGCCTGTCACCGAACCTGTGGTCAAGGCTTTGCAATCAGATGGCCTGGTTGCCGGCGAGGAGGTCAAGATTACGCCGATCGACTATGGGTTGTTCCCAGTGCAGGGCAAGCTGCTCATCGCCTCACTGGAAGAGTTGGCAATTGTGCGTGAGGACCCGCAGCTTGGGCAGATTGTTGTGCACTTTCCTCGCCTCGGTTTCAGGGTAGAGAAGGTTTAAGCCGATTTTGAACCAGGACTCAGTAAGCCGGGGCTTGGTAAACCAGAGCTTGGCAAACCAGAGCTTGGCAAACCAGAGCTTGGCAAACCAGAGCTTGGCAAGCCAGGCCTCAGCTGATTCTGGGTAATAGCTGCTCGACGAGCTTGACCCAGTAGCTGGCCCCAATGGGCAGAATCGCATCGTTAAAGTCATAGCTGGGGTTATGAACCATGCAGGAGCCTTCGCCATCGCCATTGCCGATCCAGATATAGCTGCCAGGCTTCGCCTGGAGCATATAGGCGAAATCCTCTGAGCCCATCGCTGGTTTTGGGTTGAGATTGACCCGTTCGGCGCCGACGACACTGGCAGCGGCTTTTGCGGCCATTTCAGTTTCTGCCTGAGCGTTAACCGTCGGTGGATAGCGTTTCTCATAGTAAAAGGTTGCACTGGCGCCGAATGCTGCGCAGATCTGTTCCGCCTGGGTTCGCATCTTTTGTTCCATCATGGCCTGTACCTTGGGCGAGAAGCACCGAGTACAACCGTGGATCTCGACAGCATCAGGAATGACGTTGTAGGCATCGCCCCCATGGAATTGGGTGACGCTGATCACGGCGGCATCTTGAGGGTCGACGGAGCGGCTGACGATGGACTGAAAGGCTTCGATGATTTTGGCGCCGATCAGTATCGGATCGATAGCAAACTGAGGCATGGCCGCATGACCACCACGGCCGGTGACCGTAAGCCGAAAGATATCGAATGCTGCCATCATGGGCCCAGGTCGAATAGCAAAGGTGCCCACCGCCATGCCCGGAATGTTGTGCATGCCGAAGACTGATTCGACAGGGTACTTGTCAAATAATCCGGCTTCAATCATGGCTCTACCGCCACCCTCATTTTCCTCAGCCGGTTGAAAGATAAAATTAACGGTGCCTTCAAAGTCACCGGCCTCGGCCAGATAGCGTGCGGCACCCAGCAGCATGGTGGTATGTCCGTCGTGGCCACAGGCGTGCATTCTGCCAGGGTGCTTTGATGCGTGGTCAAAGGTATTTTGTTCGACAATCGGCAAGGCATCCAGGTCAGCGCGAAGTCCTATCGCTCGGTTGCCCCGGCCACGCGTGAGGGTACCGACGACGCCGGTGCCGGCGATACCGGTTTCAACTTCAAGGCCAAATTCCCGTAACTTGTCGGCAACCAGTTGCGCAGTGCGGTGTTCTTCAAAGGCGGTTTCCGGATGGGCATGAATATCCCGGCGCCAGGCTTGCATGTCAGGTTGAAATCGTTCGATTGCGTCTATGGTATGCATATCTATTGGCCCTGAATGACGGCTTCTCTGCGAGCAGCCAGTTGACTGAACTTTCGCTGATGACTAAGTCACGCTGCGCCTGGCTGATTGTTGGTGCCAAAAGCCAACCGTGCGCCAGGGCATAACTTCGTGTTGCTGTGTTTGACTGTAAGCTCCCGGTTAAGCTAATGCAAATGGTCTCCGTCGTTTAGCCCTTGAGGCGGTGTTTGACGGCGGTTGCAATGGCTTCAACATGCGCATCTGTTTCCAGGGCCAGGGCCGGAATGACTGTTTGCAGCGCTCGTTGGAGCTCCAGAACATATTCAGTGTTGGGTCCACTGGGACCCGCGGAGGCGACAATTTGTTGAGCGATGCGGGTGACTGAGGCGTCGCCCAGAAAACAGGGATTCATGGGGCTCGCATAATAGGTGGTGCCGATAACTGTATCGTCAGGATTGAAATAAATCGGCAATCGCAGCTGCACATAGCCCCCTTGCTCGCGATGATCCAGGCCCTGCATGACCGCAGGTGCGAGCTCCGGGTCGATGCGGTAGGCCATGCCGGCGCAACAGGCATCCATATCCTCGATCAGCGTCACGACGCGACCGGGCGCGCCAGGTACACCTCTATGATCGAACGAGCCTTGCCAGAACCTTCTTGACCAGTCTCGAATATAGGCGGGCCTTTGTTCAAGATACGGAAAGTCAGCTCGCCAGATCAGGGACCCGTAGCCGAAAACCCAAACAGAGCCATGACACCCGGGTTTCATCGTAGGGATGCCATTAATTGCCCAGCCGGTACCGCAGCTTTACGACGAACACATCAACCAATCTTTCTGTCCATGAGTCTGTGAGTAGATTATCAAAACTCTCACCGGGTCGGCTCGGAATATTGGAACCACGGGTATATACCACGAAAAGATCCGACAAAGGGGCAATTTCCCAGCGATATCTGGCTTGAAAGGTCAGGCGTGAGATGGTGAAGTCACGTAGCGGGTCAGCTGCTAATTTAGCTTGACGCACCAAGCGACCGTCTCCCTCTGGCACGCGCCAGCGTTGATCTTCGAAGGCTTTGATCCCAGCCCATTGAGCGGTGACTCGAAACTGTTGGCGAGCACTCAAGAAAAAGTCAGCCTCAAGATTTGGGCGCCAAAATGTGGCGTTAAAGGTGCTGAATTCACGGTTATTGTAATGCAGTAGCCAACCTGTTTTGTCTTCGAAGCCGATGCCGGCCTGCAGCGAAAAGCGATCTGTGGGCCGCCAGCTTAACGCCAGTTCAAGCTCTTTGCTGCTACCGCCGATGGCTTCCTCTGTATAATTCAGGCCGACTTGGGTGCTGAAGGTCTTTGCTTCATCAGTTGAGTAGAAGGCGCCGGTTTTGATTCGGCCATCAATGCTGTAGTTACCATTGCCCTCACTGGTGATATCGTCCCAACGAGCTGGAAAGTAGTTGAGCTCAACGAAGTAGAAGTCATTATTGTTCAGTTGCCGCTCTCGAGAGCTGAAGATGCCACGTTTGACCGCAAGCCCTTCAGTATTATAGTAATGGACCAGCTTAAATTGGGTTTTCTGGGACTTGAAATGGCTAAAACCAGAATCGTCGCGCTGGTAACCGTATCTGGCCCCGATCAAATCGTTGCGTTCCATGAAGCCAAAATCATTAATCTGTAAGTCATCGCTGAAATAATCAATTGCCAGAGAGTGCTTGCGGCCCTGACTTGGGGTATAGCTGACATCTGCAAAGGCGCCTTCCCCTTTAACTTCTGCGACGTCACTGAACATGAATTGCAGGTCCAGATTCCACTGACCATCTGAGGTGAGGTAATGCGCATCAATACCATTAACCAGGGCGTCATTTTGCGGGTGTGCGACCAGAGTGCCAAGCCAACCAATTGAACGTCGGGCACCACCGCTGGTATCTTCATAAAGGAGTCTGGCCGCTGCAAAATCGCGGCCTAGCTGCTTGACGGTTGCTGGTGTGTTGTTGATTTGGCCCCGTAGCAGCGTGTCCTCTTCAAAGGCGGCAAGCGTACCGTAACGCAATTGACCTGTCTGGCCCGTCATTTTGAGGGCGCCTATCAGTTCTGAGGGGCGATTTTCCTCAACGCCTGTGAGTGTCAGGCCGGTCACTTTCGTGGTCTTTGGCGGCCCACCTATGCGACGGGTATTGATCAACGTGGTTGGCGGGCCACCGCGATTCTGGTTAGCTCTGGGTGTTGTCGAAAAAACCTCGTTGCCCTCAAGGAAGAAGGCGCGCTTCTCGGGGAAAAAGGTCTCCAGAGATGTCAGATTAACAACGACATTGTCTGACTCCACATTACCGAAATCCGGGTTCAGCGTTGCGCTGATCTGTGTGTTGGTTGTGGGTCGCCAGAATACATCAAGTCCCGCCTTATAATTGTGCTGGCCGGTCTCGGCGATATTGTCATAGGCTGTTGAGGCATAGGGATACAGCACAAGCTGCTGTTTAGATGAAATAGACTCGATTTCAAGCTTCTGCAGGTTTGCCAGAAATACCGGTTGGGTTTCAGGCAGTGCCGGAAAGCCCCAGACCTCGTTGGCATGGGCCACCTGGCGAGATACATAGATGCCTAACTGCTGTCGAGCGTCTGCTGTATCCGGCATGGTCATCATTGACCAAGGAATAAAGAACTCGGTACTCCACCCACCTTCGACTCGCGCCGACGCGCCGCGCCAGGGTCCGTCCCATTGATTGCTGTACTGACGCTCCGGTAGCACTGTGCCGTCCATCAAGGTTCCACCCAGGTTGATACCAAACCAGTAGCCGTACAGGCCGGCGCCACTCGGGTCAAGGGTGATGAAGTTGCCGTCTCGAGAGATATACTTGTCGCGCGGACTCAAGCGCTCGACGATGGTGGTGGCGGGCTGCTGATTCCAAAAACCGACATATAAGCCCTTGTCCGTATAGAAAAGGCGAACGTCCGTGGTCTGGGAAGTCTGTGCCAGGGTGTCTGGGCGCAGCACCTGCATGGCACCAAGGGGTGTGAGTCTCTCCCAGACCGCTTCATTGAGAACGCCATCGACTCGAATGCCTGTTTCAGCCTCAGTGAAGCGAGCAGGGGTGAGAGGGTCATTGGCCTGAAGAGTTGGCGTTATCAGACTGACGATCAGCAGGCCCAAAAAAGTATGGACAAGTCTTATTTGGCGCCGTTGTGAACTCAACGTCGAATAACCCCTGTAATTCGTTGGATTTCAATTGTTGCTTGTGCTTTGCGATGCCGCTGGTTAACGTCAGGCTCGGCCTGTAGGTGCTCGTAACTGTCATCTCGCGGCTGGGGAGCATACTAGAAACAGACGCTCGAAGCCATTGAACTGAGTCGAGAAGGTAAACTTGCAATTTATTGAATTGATGCGGAATGTGGGTCATCAGTTGATTAACGGACTGGCAAGAATCGGTCAGTATCGAGTGACGCTAAATATTCCATTTGATCAAGATCCACGTCAGCAACTGGACTACTATCAGAGTCAGGCTCGCCAGCCTGGCCTGACATCGTCGGCGGGCATGCGACCTTTGATATTGTTCATCTATGGTGGTGCCTGGCAGCAAGGTGATAAACGCCAGTTCAGATTTGTCGCCGATACCTTGTGCGCTTTGGGTTGCGATGTGGTTGTTACCAACTATCGTCTGTACCCTCAGGTTCGATTTCAGCAGATGGTGATGGATGTTGTTCAAGCTGGTCGCTGGATTGCAGAGAATACGCCGCCCCAACAGCCTGTTTATATCATGGGCCACTCTGCCGGGGCGCATCTGGGCTCTTTGTTGTGTTTGGACCGAGGGCTGCTGTCCCAAGCGGCCAATCTTGAGGCCCGACTCAAGGGATTTATTGGCATGGCCGGACCCTATGATTATTTTCCCTATACTGAAGATGCCCACTGGGATTTGTTTGGTCCGGCAGCCAACTATCCCTCGTCGCGCACCATCAACTTTGTTCGAGCGGATTGTCCACCGCTGTATTTGCTCCATGGCGAAGCTGACACGCGCGTTCGTCGCGGCCATTCTAAGAGTCTGATGGAAAAGACGCTGGCCGTGGGCGGGATTGCCAACCGAAGGGTCTATGCAAATATGGGACATGTGGATATTATTGTGGAATTCTCGGTATTTCATCGGCGCAATAGCCTGGTGATTCGAGATATCGCCGAGTTTATTTTTGAACCCCATCGGGCGAATAGCCAGCCTGAAGTGGATTAGCTTCAGGACCATACTGATCAGTGAGGAGAATCTAATGGCTATGACGCCATCAAGCACAGAAGAGTTATTGGTAGAGCAACGTGGGCGAGTGGTCATCATGACGCTGAACCGTCCTGATCGCTTGAATGCGATCAGCCGAACCATGCTCAATGAGCTATCGGCCAAGATGACCGAGGCTAACAAAGACCCTGATGTTCGATGCGTGGTGCTCACCGGCGCGGGTAAAGGTTTTTGTGCGGGGCTGGACTTGATTGAAGTTGGCAAGGGTGGCATAGGTGGTGGGAGTGATGCCGGCAATAATCGCCCTCGCCAATTATTCGATCTGCGCGATGCGCCGATCAACGTTATGTGGAATATGGATACGCCGATTATCTGCGCCCTCAATGGTGCGGCAGCAGGCTATGGTATGGACGTCGCCTTATTATGTGACATGCGCGTTGCAGGTGAGTCGTCAAAGATGGCCGCGGTGACGGCAAAGCGCAATGTAGTCCCCGAAAGCGGCGGCACTTGGCTGTTGCCAAGATTAATCGGATGGGCGAAGGCCGCAGAACTTTACTATCGTGCGCGCGTTGTCGGCGCACAGGAGAGTCTTGAGTTAGGCCTGGTGAACGTCGTAGTGCCTGATGATAAGGTGCTGGAAACCGCCCTGGAGTGGGCCCAGGAGGTTGCCGATAACGCACCTCTGGCGGTGCAGACAACCAAGCGGATGATGCGAATGGGCCTTGAGCAGTCCTATGACACCTCGGTTGATCAATTGATGGTGCACCTCAGCGGCATGTTCGCCAGTGAGGATTTCAAGGAAGGCGTCAAGGCTTTCGTTGAGCGCCGCAAGCCCGAGTTCACTGGTAGGTAGCCTGGAGCCAGAGCTCAGAATCAGCCGCTCGATAGCGGCTGATTCAAAGAGTGGGTGCAATGATGGGATTCAACCCTTTAATGCCACTATCCAATGATGCCACTATCCAATTCAACTTTTGCATTCAACTGCATTCAACTATGCAATTCAACGACAGGTCTCGTTAACAAGAGGGCGCGTACAGGAGGCTCGAGGGGTCTAGTCACGTAGACAGGTTGGGTGTGTTTTGCGTGTTGAAGTCGAGAAACGCAACGATTTCAGTTTCTCTGGCCATAGTGTCCTGGTAGCCAGCGCGTATGAGTTCGTTGCAAAAACCTGATTCAAACAACAAATAGCTCGCCATGCTCGCGCCACCGCCGGTGCGAGTGGCACCGATAGATTTGAAGAAGGTGCGCATTGACAGTGGCAAGTCGCTGATATGATTGGCGGCGATTTCATCGATGCGTATTGATGGCGTGATGGTCATTACTTCGACGGGTTGGATCTGCACCGTTTTTAGGGCCTCTTCGCTCAAATGCTGGCTGAGCAGATTGAGTCGCTCAAGACGCTCCAGGTCCTCGTCCATGGCATCAATAAATGAGCTGTTGAACAGGTGGCCAGCGATTTGTGCAAAAGATGGTGTTGCTAACGCTGCCTGTCGAGACGCGTTGTTGTCGTTCTGCTCCTTCGTACCGTCCTCAGTGGGGTTGTGGCTGACACCGACCACGAATAGCCGATTGGCGCCGAGATGAAGCGCGGTACTCAAAGGGGCGCTCTGGCGTATGGCGCCATCGCCAAAATATCGACCCTGGATTTGCACAGGAGGAAAAATCGCGGGCAGTGCCGATGATGCCATGAGGTGATTGTGATTGAGCAGGGTGGGTTGGCCGCTGCGCTGATTTCGACGCCAGCCCTCAAGCTGTTTTGACGCCTGAAAGAAGCTGACATTGACACCAGAATGATAGGCAAGCGCCGTAATACTCAAGGCCATTACGTCACCATTTTGGATCCGTTGGTCAAGCTTGGAGAAGTCTATCTGCTCCTCCAAAAGCTGTCTGAGTGGTTCGTTGTCCAGCAGAGCGACAGGTTTACCCTCGACGATGCCTTGGTGAAAAAAAGAGGCAAGGATTCTTAGCGTTGATTTCATCAGTTGGTTAAAGCCAACGCGATGGATCTTTCGCGAGTCGAGGTTTGACCAGAGTTTTTCAAGTTTGTTAATGGCGTGGCCGTAGTGGTCGCTCTCGCAGGCCAAAACAGACGCATTGATAGCGCCGGCAGAGGTGCCGCAAACGATACCAAAGGGGTTGTGACCGCCCCTTGGCTGTAGTTGAGCGATAGCCTTGAGTACGCCTACCTGGTAAGCGCCACGCGCACCACCGCCAGAGAGAATCAGCGCCGTCTTAGAGCGATTAGTGGACATGAATACAAATACGATTTCCAGGGTGCGAATCGCTAAGGTAGCGGCTATTTGCTCGATGGACAAGTATTATGCAAAATCGCGGCGATTTGTCGCAGAAGGATACCCAATGCACCAGAACTGCCAAAATGTCGTACCGACCAGGGCCAGTACTAGCGTCAAATTCAGCGCCAGAGGCGGCTACCGGTTAGGCTGGCTTCAATTCACGCTTGGAGGCGTCGGTTCTTGAGCTATTCTGCAGCAAGGTACCACAAAGCGAGTGAACTGCTTGAGCAGATTATGGCTGCCTCGACAGCTGCAGATGGCGTAGTAGACAGGTACTTTAAAAGCCATCGCAATATGGGCTCAACTGACCGCAGGTTTGCTGCAGCAACTGTCTATGGCTGTCTGCGGCGCCGACGTGAGCTGTTAGCAATGGTTGCGGCTGTCGCGCCCGACGCCCAGCAAATCGACCTGACGCCAGCGAGGCTATTGGTGGGGGTCTATCTGCTGGTTAACGACGCCTGGTTAGCCGCTGACTTTGAGCAGACGGGCTTTGAACCTTATGCCCGGCTTTATGAGGTTGCACTCAAGACTTTTGACCGAACTCGGTTGACCGAGGCGGAGCGGCTGAATCTACCAGATTGGTTGCATGGCTCTCTAAGCCAACAGTTACAAGGTGCTGAACTTGAACGTTCGGCCGAGGCTTTGAGCCAGGTAGCTACCGTGGACCTGCGGGTCAACTTGCGCCAGGTTACGCGAGCGCAGTTGCTGGCTGCACTGAATCAGCTGGATGCGGATACTCAGCTAACGCCCTTTTCCAGTGGTGGTCTTCGACGCTCGAGTCGTGGTCCGTTACAAAACACTCAAGCCTTTAAGCGGGGCTGGTTCGAATTCCAGGATGAGGGTAGCCAGTTGGTGAGCTGGCTGCTGCAGCCGCAACCCGGCGAGTTCATCGTCGATTATTGTGCCGGTGCAGGCGGTAAGACGCTGCATATTGCTGATATGCTGGATAACCGCGGCTCGATCCTGGCTTGCGATGTCGCACCTCGGCGGTTGGAACAGTTGCAGCCGCGCTTAAAACGAGCCGGTATTCGCAATGTCTCCAGTCGAGTGCTGACCCGCCAAGGGCAAGATGAACTCGCAGATTATGCGCGAACAGCCGATGCGGTACTTGTCGATGCGCCTTGTACCGGTAGCGGCACATTGCGCCGCGCACCTGATATTCGATGGCGCGAGCCAAAATTGAAAGCCCTACGCGAGACCCAGTTGCAGATTCTCAACAGTGCCAGTCGATTGGTCAAAGCGAAAGGGCGACTGGTCTATGCGACCTGTTCGCTACTGATCGAGGAAAATCAGGCTGTGATTGATGCTTTCTTGCAGACGAACCCAGGCTTTAGCCGAGCGCCCGTTGCGTTTTCGGCAGCAGATTCAACGTTTGCGGCTTTGCAAACCCAGGACTCAGTGTTGGCAGCGCATTTACTAAAGACCGGTGAGTTGCAGCTCTGGCCGCATCGGCACAACACGGATGGTTTCTATGCGCAATTGCTTCAGCGACGCTAGCAGGTTGATCTGAGTAAAGCGGATTAGGAAAGTCATGGTTTTTTTGAGCCAGGTTTTTAACCGAGTATTTAAAAGGGCTTTTATTAGAGCTTTTTAGTAGAGCTTTTCATTAGAGCTTTTCATTAGAGGTTTAGTCATTATGGAATACGTCATCACACCCGTTGCCGTCACGACACTTGCGGTGTTAGGCACTCAGGCCCGCTTTCCGGTACAGAATATCTATTGCGTCGGTCGCAATTACGCTGACCATGCCATCGAGATGGGGCATGATCCAAACCGCGAGCCACCTTTTTTTTTCATGAAGCCGGCCTACGGCATTTTGCCGAATCAAGGACACATGACCTATCCGCCTCAGTCTCAGGATGTCCATCATGAAGTGGAACTGGTGGTGGCGCTGGCGACCGGCGGACAGAATATTCCTGTCGAGGCAGCGATGGATTGTGTCTACGGCTATGGTGTAGGGATCGATATGACGAGGCGGGACCTGCAGGCTGAGGCGAAGACACTGTCACGACCCTGGGAAGCGGGGAAGACGTTTCTTCATGCTGCACCCTGTTCTGACCTGGTTCCGCTGTCGCAAACCGGAGTCATTGACCGTGGTAGCATATGGCTCGATATCAATGGCGAGCGGCGCCAGACTGGAGACCTGCAGCAGATGATCTGGAAAATTCCGGAGGTGATTAGCCGCTTATCAATGCTGTTTGTGCTGCAGCCGGGCGATCTGATTTACACAGGTACACCGGCTGGTGTGGGTCCGATTCTTCGAGGTGACGAGATTCACGCCAGTATTGAGGGGGTCGGCGAGCTTCAAATCAGCGTCATTTGATGGGCTGTCGCTCGCGCAGCAGCCCGGCCAAATCCGCGAGAGGCGCTAGTTACCAGTAAACTTTGCTGGGCGACGTTCAATGAAGGAAGTAAAGCCCTCTTTCACGTCACTGCTGCCCAGCAGTAGTTTCTGATTAGCCCATTCGTATTCCGCAAACTCGGTAATAGTCATGTCGTGCGCCTTACCTGCCATGCGACGCAAAATGGTGTAAGCGAGAGGCGGACCATCGGCAATCATTTGGGCGTATTTTCTGGCTTCCACCATCAGCTGGTCGTCAGGAAAAACCTTGTTGGCCAGCCCGATAGCGAGACATTGTTCAGCATTGAGCAGCTCTCCGCTATACATGATGTCTAAGGCTCTACCGGTGCCAACCAGACGTGGTAGCCAATAGGCGACCCCGTAGTCGGATGCCAAGCCCCGTTTAATGAAGATAGAGCCCATGCGTGCTGACTCACCAAGCAAACGAATATCGCAAGAGGTGGCGATGCCGAAACCGGCACCCACTGCAGCACCATTCACAGCCGCTATGATAGGGACATCGCAATTGGCAAATGCGGCAACGTTGCGGGCTGATCCACCGTGTGGGTCAAGTCGCTGTTTGCGTGACGGTTTTGCGCCTTGCCTGTCGCCACTGGCGATTGAACCCACTGCTGCGCCGGCACAGAAGGCCCGTCCGGTGCCCGTCAGTAGCATGACCCTGACGTCCTCATCATCACTGGCGCGTTGCACAGCGGCCTCCAAGCCTTCGCTAATGCCCGGAGTCAGGGAGTTCATGGTGTCAGGCTCATTAAGGGTTACGGTAAGCACCCCATTCTCGAGTTCAGTGATAACGGATTCAGTCATAGCTTATGGGTCCTATTCGATGTGAAGACTGCAGCGACACAAAATCCTTCGCTTCTTGCATCCATTCTCGTTCAGCTAATGGTGTAGAATCAACCTTTTCTGCAGGTGGGCTCAGTAGGGTGATATCGCAATTCATGGAACCCCGTAATCTCGGCTGGCGGATGGTCGCCGTAGCCTTCTTTGTTGATTTCGTGGCGGTCGGTTTTTTCTTTTACTCTTTTGGCGTGTTCTTCAAGGCGATTGCCGCCGAATTTGGTGACTCGCGTTTCGGCGTCTCTCTAGGCTTTACTGCGACAAGCGTTGTCGGAGCCATTGCGGCACCTCTGTTGGGTAAGGCGCTGGATATCTACCCGCTTAAATGGGTGATAGCCATTGGCTGCGTGTCTATGACGAGTGGGTTTTTACTCTTGAGCCAGGTTCAGACTCAAATGCAGTTTTATATTGTACTGGGCATTTTTATCGGTTTTGGTGCCAGTTCCATGGGTGGGCTGGCAACGGCGAAGTTAATAGCAAACTGGTTTAACAAGCGTCGCGGTCGCGCCTTGGGTATTGCCGCTACAGGCATTTCAGTGTCCGGCGTGCTGATGCCGTTTGTGAGTGCAGCCTTGATCGAAAATTATGGTTGGCGAGAGGGATTTATTGCCTATGGCTGCTTTACCGGACTGGTTGTCCTGCCGACAGTCTTACTGTTCGTTGTCTCCAAGCCTGCCGATGTGGGCTTGGCGCCAGACGGCGGCTATCTCCTCGGAAAAAGCGATGAGGAGCAAAAGATAGCCCCAGTGGCTGAAAGGCCGGTCGTCCATGAGCGTAATTTTTGGGTGCTGGTGGCGGCAGTGGGTCTTCTGTTTTGTTGTCAGAGTGCGACTCTGACCCATATGGTGCCGCGCTTAACAGACACAGGCGTATCCTTGCAGCAGGCTTCGCTGATGATCTCCATCTGTGCCAGTCTTGGCGTTGCGGGCAAATTGTCTTTTGGTTGGGTTGGAGACTTCTGGTCAGCACGAAAGGCATTATGGCTGGCGATTGGTACTCAGTTTATCGGTCAGCTGATGATGCTGGTGGGGCTCGAGCACTTATCGATATTTGCGCTGGGTGCAGCCCTGTTTGGTTATGGCATGGGCGGCGTAGTGCCTTTACAGGGCGCCTTGATTGGTCGTGTCTTTGGTAGCGATCGATTTGGTCGAGCACTGGGTTTGATGCGGCCCGCCATGTTTCCGATACAAATGGTGGGTGTGCCTTTAGCAGGCTGGGTCTATGATGTCACCGGCAGTTACCGTCCGGCGTTCGTGTTTTTTCTGGTGCTCTATGTGCTCGCCGCAATTGTGATCGCTTTTTTTAAAGAGCCCTTGATACGGCGCTAGACCGCGGTCTGAAGTGCTATGCCTGGGGCGAATGGTACGACCAGATGCCCGTTGCGAACACGCCATAGAGAAACAACGCCAATGAGACCAACATCGCAGGTATCAGGGCATTCAATGTGCCGAACGACTCGATAATTATGCCTAACACCAAGGCGCCAATCGGCGCACTGCCGAGCAGGCCGATACTGTAAACAGACAGGATTCTCGCTCTGAACTCAGGTGCCGCCGATTCCTGAACAATTGCCCTGGCCAGGGTCGTCGTCATACCCATGTTGAGGCCCCAGGCCAGCATGGCTAGCATCAGCAGCCACCAGTCAGGCTTGATCCAGAGTAAGCCAATAATGACCACCCGACTCAATTGCAGAAGCAAAAAAATTCGTCCGGGCCGAAGAAGAGGCATAAACCTCAGCATCACAAACCCGGATACGGTCGCGCCGCAATAGAAGATCATCATGATAATGGCGAGTTGCAGCGCATCGCCGTCGTAGGCGCGTTTCATAATGAACGGCACAACAGTGATAAAAGCACCGGCGTTAAAAATACTGGAGACAAAATTAACGATCAGTAATTCGTAGATATTCTTGTTCGCATAAGTCGCCTGCAACCCCGCTATTACTGTGCGCCAGGTGGGTTCGATTTTTGGTGCGGTGGTGACCTCGACTCGGCTTAAGCGGGCGATAGTGAAAGCGCCAAGGGCGATACATATGGCTTGGGCTATCAATACCGAGACCAGTCCGGCACGCTCCATTTGTCCCGCTATCAATAGACCGATAATTTGCACCAAAAAACCCACCGCCGTTGCAGCAGTCACTGCGCGCTGAATGTCGCCGCCGGCGATGCGACTGAGAACAGCTTGTTGGGCAGGGCTGGTATAGGCAGTGACTGTGCTGATGCCCAAACCAAAGAGCATGACAGTCCAGACATTGAGCAGATCAATCTCGATCAGAGTGACCAGCAGCAGCGGAATTACCCAGGCGACCGCATAAACCCGTATCAGCATCAGCCGCGGATCCACTCTATCTGCCGAAGCACCACCCAGTAGCATCAGGAATAGGGCCGGTATGCCAATAATCGCCTGAATAAGCCCCACCTGGTCTCCCGGCAGCACTAAGATGCCCACCAGCATCCAGCTGATCAGGAGTTGTTGCATGGAGAAGGCGCCGCCAGTGAAGGCGCTGGAGGCCAGGTAGGCCTGAAATTGAGCGCTTGACCAAAGATTGGATTCGGTAGTGACGGCTTGTTTCGACATCGCGAGGCCCTGAATGACTCACTCGATACTACACCAATTTTGCGCCTTGGGTAGGTTTTAAGCGCCGTCTAATGGCGGCACTCAGTGTGCTGTCGCTATGACCTCATCACGAGCGGGTGCCGAGCACAATGACGGCGCTTTTCGGCGCTTCAGTCAGGCGGCCTTTTTATCGAAGCTTGTCTCGTTGAGCACATCAGAATCATTGCTGGCCGCTTGGCTGCTGGCCGCATGGCTGCTGGCCGCTTGGCTGCTGTTCTGGTCGGCATTAGCCATAGCAAGAGCCGCGCGCTCTCGACGTCGATCCTCCATCAGTAACTGGAAAAGCATGGGATCCAGTTGAATGCTGTTGTTGAAAAAACCAAACGCGAGGGCCAATTCGTTCCACTTAAACATACTTTTACTCTCTTCAGGGTGACCAGATGTTGGTTTTTATGCATTGACTAGCTATTGTCTATGGCTTGCACCAACAGCGCCTATTGCTCATACGCGCTGACCGACGGATGCGCTATGTTGCAGAGCACAATTATAGGTGCAGACATTAGATTTTCAAGGGTTTGGCTAAAAATATTGTGCGTTGCAAAATTGCCGTCGAGTGCAGGCTTGCAACTAGCAGCCGAAACTGGTTATGTTTGAGTCAGAAAGCAAAGGGCAAAAGCCATAGCCCGTCGAAAAATTCATAGCCTGTCGAAAAATTCATAGCCTGTTGAAAAAATCATAGCCTGTCGAACAATCCCACGAGTGAGAATGTCTTATGCCTCAGCCTTTATCATTGCAACAGCCCAAGCGTTTACGCCGGTGCCAGCTGTCGGTGCCAGGCTCCAGTGCGAAAATGCTGAGCAAAGCGGCAGCCTTGCGTTGTGACGGTGTCATTCTGGATCTGGAGGATGCCGTTGCGCCTAATGCGAAGGCAGAGGCACGGGGTTTGATCGTTGACGCCCTGAACGGCCTGGACTGGCACCCGAGAACGGTGAGTGTGCGAATCAACGATGTTGATACACCCTATTGTCACGATGACATCATTGCTGTGGTCAGCGGAGCGGGTCAGCGACTGGACACCCTGGTGCTGGCAAAGGCAAAATCTGTTCAAGACGTGATGTTCGTGCATCTGCTGCTGAATCAGTTGGAGGCCAAGCTCGGCTTACAGCGCCGAATTGGTATTGAATGCCTGATAGAGGACGTTGAGGGTCTGATGAATGTCGAGCAGATCGCAGCGAGCAGTGACCGCCTGGAAAGCCTTGTGTTCGGCATGGGCGACTATGCCGCCAGTCAGGGTATGGATTTGCAGCACATAGGTGCCGGCAGCGACGCCTACCCGCCAGATCTTTGGCACTATCCGCGATTTAAGCTGACGATAGCCAGTCGCGCCCATGGCCTTGATGCGATCGATGGACCCTATGCTAATTTTAAGCAAGCCGACGAGTTAATGACTGAGTGCCGTCGGGCGGCAGTGCTTGGCATGGCGGGAAAATGGGCGATACATCCGGATCAGATTACGATTGCCGAGACGGCATTTTCACCCTCCAGTGCAGCGGTTGCTACCGCCAGAAAGCAAAAAGCGGCTTACGAGCAAGCCTTAGCCGCGGGCCAGGGCGCGATCAATGTTGACGGTGTCATGGTGGACGCGGCGAGTCTGCGGCTGCAACAGAATCTGCTTGAGCGGGCTGATCTTATTGGCATGTAGTGATGAGCGAGAAGCCCTATGCACAGGCCTCAAAATCCTTTGCTGGCGAGCCCGCTGAAAGCGGCTCTGGCAGGTAAGCAACACATTATCTGGGACTGGAATGGAACTATCCTTGATGATGTCAGTTATGCTGTTGAGACGATTAACTGGCAGTTGGCCAGACATGGACGGCCGACGCTGAGCTACGCTCAGTACCGTGACATTTTTGATTTTCCGATTCGACGCTACTACGACCGTTTGGGTTTTGATTACACGCGCATGTCTTTTGAAGACCTGTGTCATGAGTATATTGAGCAGTACATGTCGGGCTACCAGGTTTGCCGGCCCTTTGAAGCTGTTTTGCAGGTATTGCGCGCTAGTCGAACGCAATGCGAGCAGCAGTCGATTCTGTCAGCCTCGGATCAGAGCAGTCTCGAGCAAATGATCAAGCACTTTGCGATCGGCGACTTGTTTGACCAGGTTCACGGGCTCGACAATCGTTTTGCAGCGAGCAAGCTGGTTAGTGGTCAGCGCTTGATAGAGAGATCGCAGGTTCGGCTCGAGGATACAGTGCTCGTGGGCGATACACTCCATGATGTGGAAGTCGCATCGGCGTTGGGCATTGATATCCTGCTGGTTGACCATGGGCATCATTCTCGAGCCAAACTGCTTGGTGCGGAAGTCCCAGTGGTATCGGTGTAACGTCACGCTTGACTCACCTCTCGACAGCCGGGCTGACGGGCGGTGAGTCGAATCGCGGTTGTAGGCGGGGTCTAGTTAGCTGAGCTCTTCTTGTAGGGGGGGCGCATTGCAGCTGCCAGTTTCGAGACCAGCTTCGACTGGCTATAAATAGCCTTGGCATGACTGAATGTCTTGAACCCGTCATGTCCATGATAAGAACCCATGCCGCTGGGACCAACTCCACCAAAGGGCAGGTCTTCCTGCATCACGTGCATGATCACATCATTAACGGTAACGCCACCCGACGTGGTGTGCGTTAACACCTTGTGCTCTTCTCCCTTGTCTTGACCAAAGTAGTACAGGCCCAGTGGGCGATCATGAGCGTTGATATAGTCCAATGTTTCATTGATGTTTTTATAACGCTTGATGGGCATCACCGGACCGAAAATCTCTTCCTGCATGATCAACATGTCATCGGACGGATCCATGACCAGGGTGGGCGGAATCTTGTGATGTTGCTGTTGACTGAAATCTTCATTCGCCGGATTAATTTCGATAATCTCGGCGCCTTTGTTTCGCGCATCAGTCACGTAACCCGTGATGCGGTCATAGTGACGTTCATTGATCACTGATGTGTAGTCAGGATTGTCCTTCAGATCGGGATACATTTTTTCGACAGAGGCTCTCGCGGCGGCCACAAATTCGTCTGCACGTTCTTCAGGCACAAAAACATAATCCGGCGCCAAACAGATTTGGCCGGCGTTCATGGTTTTGCCGGCCATCACATTTGCCGCAGTCAAGGTCATGTCAGCACTTCTGCCGATAACGACCGGTGACTTACCGCCCAGCTCCAGCGTCAGTGGCACAAGATTGTCGGCGGCGGCGCGCATCACGTGGCGAGCGACTGAGGTAGCTCCGGTAAAAATCAAATGGTCAAAGGGGAGGCTGCTGAATGCGCTGCCGACTTCAGGCCCGCCCGTAAAGACAGCGACCTCCTCAATATCAAAATACTCGGCGAAGGCCTCCTTCATCAGTTCAGAGGTCTGCGGTGTAAACTCAGAAGGCTTGATCATTGTGCGGTTACCGGCGCTGAAGACACCGGCGAGAGGGGCGAAAGTTAACTGAACAGGAAAGTTCCAGGGGCTAATGCAGCCGACAACCCCCAGCGGTTGGTATTCGATCCTGGCTCGGGAGCCAAACAGGCCGAGTGGGAACATGGCACTGCGTTTTTCTGGTTTCATCCAATCTTTGACATGTTTTTTGGCTTGCCGTAGCGGACCAATAGAAGCGTCAACATCGGTGAGTTTGGATTGCTCTATCGAGCGGTGACCAAAGTCACCCGCCATGGCGGTACAGAATCGTGGACCATATTTTTTCAGTAATGCTACGGATCGATCCAGTCGATCAATACGCACAGCTGCGCTGACTTCACCCTCGGCGATATAGGCGCGCTTCTGTCGGTTTAAAATCTCCAGCATGTCATTTCTTAAGGTGCTATCGACGACGTCATTCATTTTAGGCTCCTGTGCTCCTGTAAACTGGTGAGAGATCATGGGGGTAGTTTGCCAGAGAATCGAGGTAAAAGGTTAGTGGCATCATTTATGCCGCGTTATGCTTCGAGGATATCCGCCGGAATCATTGAAAAGACATGGGCGTCGTGGGCCAGGTCATGGAGAATTAGCCGATTGCGCGCTATGCCTTCGTAGGTTGCGCCGATCTTTTCCGCGACACGAACACTTCGAGTATTTGCCGTCGACATAATGATCTCTATTCTCATCAGTTGCAGATGGTGTAGGCCGTAGACCGCCAGCGCTCGAGCTGCTTCACTCGCATAGCCTAGACCCACTGCCGAGGACTTAATCCAATAGCCCAGATTGGCATTAAGATGCTCATCTATTTTATTCAAACCACAGCCGCCAATGAACTCGCCGGTTTGCTGTGCCCGTATGGCAAATGCCCAGCCTTCATCCGAGTCCCAGTTAGAGTCAGCTGTGTGAATCCACTGGCGGGCATCTGCCAGCGTGCTGTTTGGATGACACCAGGGTAGAAAAGGATTGATTTCAGCGACGGAGGTGCTGGTTGCTTGATAAAGATCGGGGGCGTCAGAATGTTTGAAGCTTCTGAGCACAAGCCGCGGAGTACTGATGTGTCGAGGGATTCCTGCGGCGCGAAATTCCAGTGGCGGCGTCACAGGGATCGATCCTTGACGTTGAGCTCAGCACTGAAGGCGAACGGGATCAAATGGGCAGTGGGCAGACCAGCGCCAGGCATTTTGGTGAATTTCACAGTTGGGTCGGTCCTTCTGCGATCGATAGGATACGGGTGTTAACCATAGTAACTGTGAAGGCGTAAAACAAGTCTCATGCCGTTAACCTCGACAACGGCACGCCAAATTCTAGTGCCAAGTGTTCGATGGACCTTAAAATAATGTCGTTCAGCCCTACGTAACGGCACTCCGTGCCTTCAGCATCGCTTTGGGCCAATGGATGGGTTAAGTTCAGGTCAGTCATTGTCAGGCAAGTGCGGCCGGAATCTTCAAGAGGCGAGTCAATTGACGAGATCAAGTTCGTATCAGGTCAGCTCCACACTTGACCTTCTGCATCGCGTGATGCAACCCAAACCGATTGAGCTGGACTTCAGTCAATTGTCAAAGGGCATCGACAATTACCACGTAGATGTTGTTTTAAGCCAAACCTTTGTGAACGCGAGTCGACATCTGATCGAAAGTGCAGTCCGTAAAATTGTCTCCGGCGCTAAAATAACCGATTCAGACTTGGTTGACGGATTTCGCCGCAGTTATGTCGACATGCTGAGCACAACGGTGCATCGAGCGAAAACAGATCTGACGCCGGCGCAGATCTCGATTCTCCAGTTTGCGAGCACTAAATTCCTGCTACAGGAAATCCGCCGGCAGCTTGCGAGTATTGCTCAGCGAGTCGAAGAGACGCTGGCCCAGCAACAATATTCAGGGGCCCGTGACTTGCTTGCAACTCAGGCCAGATTATTCTGGCTGCGGCAGCATCAGGACGAGTTCCTCTACAAATCGAATCGATTTATCTTTCGCTTACTGCAGCGTGATGAGGCGAATCAGCTGGGGCCGCTGCGATCTCAGTATCTCAAGGGGGCTTTTCCTGAGGCGGTTGATGTTATGTTCAATCCTCTGCTGGCGGCTGCAAGCCCCGTTTATCCAAGACTGCTTGTTGAGTGCTACAGCCTTTGGCCGGTCGCCAGTATTAATCAGACGACCGAGGCCCTCGAGGCAGTGTTGCATCGTCAGTTTCCCCATTTAACTATGGAACCGCTTCGGCGTTTTGATCGCTATGTGACTGTTCAAAGCGAAATCTTCGATGAATTAGGAGGGTTGTTCGCGGCTCAGCCCTTACTTGGACCAGCGGAAAACCAGCGCGATAGTCTCAGGGAAACCTTTTGTTGGCTCGAGCAGCCCGGTAATGTTCGACTGTTATTTGATGCCAGGCTGCATCAGAAAACTGCACGTGAAGTTCGGCAAGAGCAGGGTATTAGAGCGGCCTGGCGCTTTAAATCTGATGTAAGGAAATTGCTGAAGTTTGCCGCTCAGCTACGTAAGGTTTTTGGTACTGATGCTGATTTTCGAGTGATGTTGGCGAGCTATCAGTTACGTCATGCCTGGTCTGAACTGGACAATGAATTGATTGAGATCGAGCAGGCCTGTAAGTATGTTGCTGGTATAGATGCGAATAAAATCGCTGCGCGAGTTTCGATACAAGAAAAGGGTGCTGTTGAGCTGCTCAAACGATTGGATGAATTGGCCCGAGATAATGCGATGCGGTTCAAGGACGAAGTCGAGGAACTTGTTCTCAAGTGCCTGACAGACTACTTTCGATACCGGTTGCACCTGCGTAACTACCAGCTAGCACATCGTATTTTCAATCGGTTGAATGTGATTTCTGATCCGGAACAGGCTCACCTTTCAAGAGTCAATGGCCATCTTTATGAACTGTTGGGTAATGCCGAGGCAGCGGCGGCGAATGGTGATGAGCCTCTCATCGTGCATCACGCGATTCTCAAGGCGGACGTGCGCGGATCTACCACTGTGACTCAAGAACTGATTAGAAATCGGCTCAACCCAGCAGCTTATTTCAGTACTCGATTTTTTAATCCAATCAACCAGTTGCTCTCAGTCTATGGCGCGGTCAAGGTATTTGTAGAAGGAGATGCCGTTATTCTCTCTATCAATGAACACAATAAAGTGCCGGAGCAGTGGTATTCAGTTTCAAGAGCCTGCGGTATCGCTAAGGATATTCTGGATATTGTCAACTCTAAGAATGCGCATTCCAAGCAGACCCAGCTACCAGTGTTGGAGATAGGTATAGGGATCGCTTACTCGAATGACAAACCTTTGTTCTTGTATGACGATGAGCGGCCCATCATGATTTCTTCGGCGATTGGCAGGGCTGACAGGCTGTCTTCATGTTCCTGGAAGCTTCGTGAACGATATGATGATGGTCTGTTTAATGTCGAAGTATTCGAGATATCTCAACAGGATCGTCATGGCGGAGATAAGGGTCAAAAGGATATTCGCTTCAATGTGAATGGTATCCTGCTGGCAAATGAAGGTTTCGCGAAATTGCAGTCGGAGATCAGTCTTCGTCGCTTGCGTGTGAGGTTAAAGGACGGCACCCATACAATGTTTGTTGGCAAGTTTCCTGACGTTGCGGGAAAAGTACGTGAACTGGTGATTCGAGAGGGTACCGTGTTGATTTGGAAAAATGATGCGGTGCTGCCGACGACCAGTTCAGGCGAGGTTTTTTATGAAGTTTTACCCAACTCTAAAATCGCCAGCCAGGTGCTGCAGATAGCCCGTGACTTGGGTCACTAACGCGGCTGGCTTGGCTCCTCGGTTGCTAACCAGATAGAGCAGCCGACAGTCGCTCGGCAAGCGTTACAATCTAAACCGCATCGGTTCAGTTCGAAGGGGACTTATAAGACCTGGTCGACTCGAACCAATACATAACCATCGGCCATCTCGGCCTTCAGGGTGCCGACGAAATTCGCCTTGTTGAGCCAGTCATGTTGTCCCGTTGGTGCCGTAAATCTGAGGGTGGTGTGTGCCAGACCGGCACTGGTCGCAGGCAGTGCTGGCCCTGAGTTGTGTACCGTGATCATGACGCCGTCATCGGTCTTGATCTCGTAGAGCGCATCGACGAAAGGTACGCCGTCTGTGCGCATCAGGAATCGGTCGGCGCCGGTCAACAGTTCAGCATTCAAGCGGGGTCCTTTGATACTGCCGCCCTGAAGAGAAAAGTGGGTGCGAACGCCATCCGCAACGGCGCCCACCTGAATGACCTCGCTGATATGTGCTTTAATCAACATCGCAAACTGCAAGTTGGGTTGGGGCAGTGTCGAGTCACTCATACATGTCATCTCTCGTTGGGTCGATTACTGCACGTCTGCGACGGGTCCAGGCATGTCACAGACTCAGTGGTGTAGTTTAACAATTTAGTGGTGTCAAGCCACACCAAGTGTTCGATCCCATGAGGCTCGAGCTGGCCGTTCAGGTCCGCCTCGATTATTGGCAGCTACTGGCCTAGCTGGGCCGACTGAGCCATGTCTCAGGTAATAATTGGGTTCAATTCAGTTACACTGACATTTGCTTAAGAGCGATAGACGCATGCGCTATGCGTTGGTTGAGTTGAGTTAAGCTCTTTTAAGCTGCGCTTAGCTTAACAGTCTGCAGTTCCAACTCGGTGAGTTAAATAACGCCGAGAATTTGCCGAAAAAGTACTTGGAGGTTTAACAATGGTTCCTAGGTGGGTCACTAAACTACGCATAGCAACTCTGTCAGCAACTCTGTCAGCAGCTTTGCTGCTGGTGCTCACTGCCGGGTGTGAGCCTCAGAACAGGATCCCTAAGAAGCCGCCAGAAAGCCAGCTGTTGGTCTATGGTGGACCCATCCTAACGATCAGTGAATCGCAGGTCGAAGCCATGTTGATTGAAGGGGGCATTATTCGTGCGCTTGGCGATCTCAAGACTCTGGAAGTCCTTGCGCCAAAGGCCAACAGGTGGGATCTGGCAGGGCAAACGGCCATGCCGGGCGTTATTGACAGCCATGTGCATGTGCGTGAGCTGGGCATGGATGCCCTCAAGGCGAATCTGGTAGGTGCCAATGATAGTGACGAGATGGTGGAACGCCTGCGTAATCAGTTTCCAAACCCAACCCCAGGTGCCTGGTTAGTCGGTCAGGGCTGGGATGAGGGCGCTTTTGCCTCCCGCGGCTATCCTGATCGGGCGGCGCTGGATACGGCTTTCCCTGACAATCCAGTGTACCTGGAGTCGCTCCATGGTTTCGCTGGATTCGCCAATGGTCAGGCGTTGCAGGCGGCGGCCCTTGATGCATCGACCCTCGATCCGACGGTGGGTCAAATACTCAGGCGGACTGATGGTAGTCCGACGGGCGTATTACTGACCCTGGCGCAAGACCTTGTCACCCGTGTGATGCCGAACACCAATGCCGAACAGTTGGAGGCGGCCATCATCGCCGGTCTAAACACCATGGCGCGGGCTGGGGTCACCAGTGTCCATGAAGCGGGCATGAATGGTGAGGATGTCGCTGCCTTTATTCGGCTGGCGGAGCAGGGCAAGCTGCCGATTCGTGTATATGGCATGCTTAATGGCAATGATGCAGAGCTAATGCAGCACTGGTTTGCGCGAGGGCCTCTGTCACGGGCAGATGGCATGCTGGCGATCGCAGCGATCAAGGTATTCTACGATGGCTCATTGGGTTCTCGCACTGCCATGCTGCGGGCACCCTATAGCGACCACCCGGAACTGGCTAACCCGACCGAACGTATCATGCCGGCGGCAGTCAAGGCTCTGGCTGATCAAGCTGCCTCCACCGGTTTTCAAATGGCGGTTCATGCTATTGGTGATGAGGGTAACGAGCGAACCTTGACGATCTATGAACAAGCCTTAGCCGCTTACCCGACAAAAGACCATCGCTGGCGGATCGAGCATGCCCAGGTGGTATTGCCAGATTATTACCAACGGGTCGCCAAACTCGGGGTTATCTCCTCCATGCAATCCAGCCATGCCATGGGTGATAGTGCCTGGGCTGAGGATCGTCTGGGTAGTGAACGTATTCACTTCGCCTATGCCTGGCAGCAAGTGCTGAACCAGGGTGCTCGTTTGATCATCAACAGTGACTTGCCCGGTGAACCATGGACACCGGCAGAAACCCTGTATTTTGCGGTGAATCGGCAAAAGCTGGATGGCTTGCCGGCTCATGGTTGGTATCGGGATCAGGCACTCAGTGTCCGCCAGGCGTTGCATGCGATGACGCTTGAGAGCGCCTATGCGGCTTTTCAGGATAGCCTCACTGGCAGTCTGGAGGTGGGCAAGGCCGCTGACTTTATCATCGTCAGCGACAACCCTTTGACCATGCCAGCCAGTGACCTGGCGCAGATCAGGGTGGTTGCCACCTTTGTCGCAGGTAGGCGACTGTGACTGGTCACGTGCGACGGCAGCAATAGAGTTCGGCTATTCGCCAAAGGCCAGATTGTGTTATAGCCTCGTACGACTTAATCTGATTTTTTACAGCGAGCAGTAAAGAGGCAGTCTTGTATGAGTAACATTTACGGCGATCAGCATCGTGACCTGCAACAGAGATTCGACACTACCAAGCTTGCCGACCGGCTGGAGCAGATGATTATCAAGTCCACGCTTGATGAACGAGACCGCGACTTTATCACCAGCCGCGATATGTTTTTCCTGTCAACCATCGATCATCTGGGCCGACCCACTGTGTCCTATAAGGGTGGCGATCCGGGTTTTATTCATATTATTGATGAACAGACCATTGCTTTTCCCAGTTATGACGGCAACGGGATGTACCTGTCGATGGGCAATATCCAGAGCTCGCCGAATATCGGCTGTCTGTTTATCGACCTTCAGCATCCTAATCGCTTGCGCCTGCAGGGTAGCGCCACCATAGATCTGCAGGATCCATTGCTGGCCAGATACCCGAAGGCAGATCTGGTGGTTCGCGTCGCCATTCAGCAGCTGTGGGTCAATTGTCCGCGGTATATTCATCACTATGAGAAGCTAGAGGCTTCCAAGTTTGTGCCCCGTGCGAATGTTGAGACGCCCATGGCGCCCTGGAAGCGTCTGGATATTGTGCAAGACGTATTGCCCGCCAAGGATGTTGGTCGTGCAGTCGAGGCAGGGGGCCTCCTAACCCTGGCAGAGTATGATCGACAACTCTCGAAAGATAACAATTAGAGCGGCTTATTATTGGCCATCACAGTGGTAACAAACCGTGCCTAGGTGGGGCTCAGTCGCTACAATGCCGGGCTTTAATAGCGTAGGAGCCGCGCAGTGAGTACTGAAGTCACCCTGGATCTCGAATATATCGCCATTGCAGGTAAGTTGTGGGGGCCTGCGAACGGGCTACCGACGATTGCACTCCATGGCTATCTTGATAATGCCAACAGCTTCGATATGATCGCGCCGCACCTGGATCATCTGCGTATCTTTGCCATGGACTTTGCTGGGCACGGACATTCAGAACATCGCCGTCAAGGAGATATGTATTCAGGGCTGAATGACATCAGAGATGTTCTTGCCGTCGCCGACAAACTGGGTTGGAAAACCTTTAATCTGTTGGGTCACTCCATGGGTGCCGAGATCGGCTCGCAACTCGCCGGCCTGTTTCCCGAACGTGTCGACAAACTGATTTGTATTGATGGCTACAGTGGTACCAATAACGCCAGCAGCACCCTCGATCACTTTCGTTCGACGGTTGTCTCCTCGCTCAAGACCGGCTCCCAGCTAAAGGTTTTCCCCACACTGGAAGCGATGACCGAACGCCTGAGTCTTGCGACCGGTCAGAATCCGACCTCGGCCCGCTGCATTATCGACCGTGGTCACGCAACAGTAGAAGGTGGCTATACCTGGCGCACCGATCCGCGCATCAAGGGCTCAGGGCCTTTTGAGCTCACCAACGATCAACTGCATGCACTGCTGGAGAGAACCACCGCCGAAACCCTGTTCATCGTCGCTGACATGGAGAACAACTGGCTCAAGCGCTCGATAGAACTGATAGCTTCCAGAAACGATGCGCACATGACGCTGGTATCACGCCCCGGGCATCATCACCTGCATATGCAAGAGCACAGCGGCGAGGTGGTTCAACTGATTCGCTCGTTTATGTTTAAGCGGTTGGATAAGACCGCCTGATAGAGGCTCACCTGTGAAAACCTTCGATACGCAATTTATCCTGTCTCGAGATTATCTCGCGGAGTGTTTTGATCAGACGTTACCCTATGGGAAAAATGCCAAACCCAACTATCTGTTTCCCGGATTCCTGCTTGCCTCTGCCGCTGTGCTACATTTATTCACAGAAGAGTCTCTGGTTGCAGCGGCGATATTAATTTCGCTGGCTGTGCTTGAACTGATACACAGTCGATATCGGCGAGCATGGTGGATCACGCGGCAGATGTGGGGCAGAAGTGCCGGTAGAGAGGTGAAGCTCACCATCGACGAAGATGGCATTCAAACGCAAAACCCCTTCACAGAAACACGGCTATTATGGGCGGAGGTCGACCGCGTGATTGAAACCGAATTAGGTCTAATTTTGGTTGCCAAATCAGGTGAGCGGCAGTACCTGTCGAAATCGCTATTTCCTGCCGACTTGATAAGGCAGATTGTACTAATGGGGTCGGAGTAAAGTGCCGGGGTGGTTACCCCGACCCCAAAGCTGCCAACGCTGATTTAGGCTAACAGATAGTATTTTTACTTGAGGAGTTATTAATGAGAGATGAAACAAAATTGATCCATGCAGGTTACACCACTGACCCAACCACCAAGTCAGTGGCAGTGCCTATCTATCAGACAGTAGCTTATGAATTCGATAGTGCTCAACATGGAGCCGATCTTTTTGATCTTGCGGTGCCGGGTAATATTTATACACGCATCATGAATCCGACGAATGACGTTCTCGAGCAACGAGTAGCGCAACTAGAGGGCGGGGTCGGTGCTTTAGTTGTCAGTGCCGGAAGTGCAGCTATCACTTACGCGATCAGCAATATTACCCAGTTAGGTACCAACATTGTCGCGACCCCTCAGCTGTATGGTGGAACCTATACCCTGTTTGCGCATATGTTGCCGAACCAAGGGGTCACGGTTAAGTTTGCAGCTAGTGACAGTGCGGCCGATATAGAGGCGCAGATTGATGAAAATACCCGTGGCGTTTTCTGTGAATCCATTGGCAATCCAGCTGGCAATGTCGTCGATCTAGAGGCTGTCGCCCAAGTTGCGCATAAGCATGGTGTTCCCTTGATTGTGGACAATACGGTGGCCACGCCGATGCTGACTAAACCGTTTCGCTACGGCGCCGATATTGTTGTGCATTCCTTGACCAAGTATATGGGTGGTCACGGTAATTCTTTGGGCGGTGTTATTGTCGATTCCGGTGGCTTTCCTTGGGCTGAGTACGGCGACAAGTTTCCAATGATGGTTAATCCCGAGCCCTCCTATCATGGTGTGGTTTACACCGAGGCCTTTGGTCCTGCAGCGTTTATTGGCCGAGCCAGAACCGTGGCGCTGCGCAATACCGGTGCGACGCTATCGCCTTTTAATGCCTTCCTGTTGCTTCAGGGTCTCGAGACACTGGCGCTGCGAATGGAGCGTCATTGCGAAAATGCGCTGTTAGTCGCCGACCACCTGCAGTCTCACGATGAGGTTGCGTCGGTTAGTTATGCTGGATTGGCAAGTCACCCACACCACGAGTTGGCGCAAAAGTACTGCGCCGGAACACCGGCCTCGTTATTGACCTTTGAGATCAAGGGCGGGTATGAATCTGCGGTTAAGTTCTATGACAAGCTTAACCTGATTAAGCGCTTGGTAAACATTGGCGACGCCAAATCACTGGCGTGCCATCCTGCATCAACGACACATCGCCAGATGAGTGCTGAGGAGCAAGCGCGCGCTGGCGTAACCCCGGGAATGATCCGTTTGAGCATTGGCATCGAACACATTGACGACATCCTCAGCGACATCAATCAGGCCCTAGCCAGCTAAAGTAGAATCTTGGGGTCGGAGTAAATGTACTCCGACCCCAAAACGGAGTTTCAGGCTATTTTCAAGGGTAGGGATCGCAGCCTTTGGCCTGTGGCTTGGTAGACGGCGCTGGCTACGGCAGGTGCGATAGGCGGCAGGCCGGGTTCGCCGACGCCGGTGGGCGCAGTTCCGCTATCGATGATAATAACCTCAACCTGCGGTGCTTCATGCATTTTGAGGATGGGGTAGTCATGAAAGTTGCTCTGTTGAAAGGCCCCTTGCGCTAACTCCAAATCACCATAAAGCGCCGCTGTCAGCCCAAACATCACTGAACCCTCCATCTGCGCGCGAACGATATCTGGATTGACCGCAATACCGCAATCAACGATGCAGGTCACCTTATGCACTCTGATAGTTTTGCCAATCACGGATACTTCGGCAATCTCGGCCACGTCTGTGGCGAAGGAGT
>Ga0181607_10000360_pt1 | contig 38856 bp, 36 predicted proteins | sample 041ome_9_FD_132420 | JGI IMG/M metagenome (GOLD analysis project Ga0181607, IMG submission 132420) | Coastal salt marsh microbial communities from the Groves Creek Marsh, Skidaway Island, Georgia - 041413US metaG (megahit assembly) | ecosystem: Environmental > Aquatic > Marine > Intertidal zone...
TTCCTATAGAGCCGTGGTAGACCACCACGTTGATAGGCTGGATGTGGAAGCGCAGTAATGCGTGCAGCTGACCAGTACTAATAGCTCAATCGGCTTGATTTATGCACTGAAAAAAATTTTTATGACTTTCTTAAAATTTACATTTTTACAAAGTTCTCAATCATTTGATATTTAATGAATCTATTTGGAAGAAATTTAAAAAAAGATATAGCTATAATTGCAGAGGCCGGTGTAAATCATGAGGGCAATATCTCCACAGCACTAAGAATGATAGACTTTGCTTCTGATGCTGGTGCAGATGCAATTAAGTTTCAAATTTATAATCCTGAAAGGTTTGTTAGTAGAGACAACAAAACAAGATTTAAAAGAATAAAAAAATTTTGTTTAAAAGATGAAGATTATAAAGTTTTAAAAAAAAGAGCTTTAAAGAAAAAAATTAATATTATCGCTACCCCCGTAACAGACGACAAACTTAATTTAGCTTGTTCACTTGGACCAGCAGTAAAAATAGCAAGTGGTGATATAAACTTTATACCTTTGTTGCATAAAGTTGCGAAAAAAAATAAGAAAATAATTATATCAACTGGAAATTCCAATCTAAGAGAAATTTCAAAAACTTACAAATATTTAAAAAATGAAAACTCAAATATAGATAATAAATTAATTCTTTTGCACTGTGTTTCGTCTTACCCAACACCAATAAAAGAATCAAATGTAAAAAGAGTTGAAATTTTAAAACAACGTTTTAAAAAATTAATTATCGGTTATTCTAATCACTGTTTAGAGAAAGAAGCTATACTTGCAGCTATTGTTCTTGGTGCTAAAGTTGTTGAGGTGCATGTTACATTATCCAAAAAAAACAAAAAATTTCGAGATCACCATTTGTCTTTTGATAGAACACAGTTTAGTGATTTAGTCAAAAGTATCAGAACGATAAATTTAAGCTTAACAGAGCAAACACATAATACAATGAAATGTGAAAGATCAGAAAAAAAACTTATGAGAAAAGGACTTATAGCAAAAAAAAATTTATTCAAAAATAAAATATTAAATAAAAATGATATTGATTTTGCTAGACCAGCTAGTTATTTCTCTTTCTTAGATAAAAAAAAAATAATAGGAAAAAAAATTAAAAAAAATATTCCAAAAGGCTTTCTAATTAAAAAAAATTATTTTTTGTAAAATGATAAAAAAATTAATTTACTGCAAAAATTGTGTCACACCAAATACAAGACCAACCTCAGATTTCAATAAAAATGGAATTTGTAACGCATGTATTAATGCGTCTGAAAAAAAAAAAATAAATTGGGAAGCTAGATTAAAAGAATTAAAAAGGATACTAGGAAAATACAAAAAATTATCCAAAAATCAAAATTATAACTGCATTGTCCCTGTGAGCGGAGGCAAAGATAGTATCTATCAAACATACATTATAAAAAAAAAATTTAATATGAAGCCTTTAGCAATTTCTTGGAAACCTTTAAGCAGAACTTTCAGAGGCGAGGAAAATTTATTAGCATTAAAAAAAATAGGAGTAGATCATATTGATTTTTCACCAAATCCTAACGTTATAAATAATATTACAAAAAAATCTTTTTTTAAATTTGGCGATAGTTCATACATTGATCATTTATGCATTTATAATTTAATACCAAATTTAGCCTATAATCTAAAAATACCATTAGTAATTTGGGGCGAAAATCAATTTTTCGAATATGGTGGAAAAAAATTTTCAAAAAGAAAAACTCAAGACATGGATGTTGTAAGGAAAAATAACATTTTAAAAAATTATCCTGCAGAAAAGTGGATATCAAAATCTATAAAAAAACACGACATAATATCTTTTAAATCCCCAAACAATAAACTTTTAAGTAAAATAAAATATAAGCCTATATTTTTGGGATATTTTTTAAATTGGGATATTAAAAGAAATAAAGCTATTTCAAAAAAATTAGGTTTTAAGGAGAGAATAAGTGGTCCAATAATGGGCTTATACAAAGAGTCCGATCTTGATTGCACAAATATACCTATCCATCATTATTTTAAATGGCTTAAATTTGGTTTTAATAGAGTAACAGATAACTGCTCAAATGAAATTAGAAAAAAAAGAATGACCAGAGCCAAAGCTATTTCTTTAGTAAAAAAATTTGATGGAGTAAAACCACCAAAAGAATACATAAATGCTTTTTGTAAACAAATAAATATTAACGAAAAAACATTCTGGAAAATTGCAAATAAATTTAGAAATCCAAATATATGGAAACAAAATAAAATGAAAAAGTGGTATTTAGAAAATTGGATTGGTGGAGAAAAAAAAATTGATAATTTCCCTTTTACAAAATTAAGTAAAGAAGAAATAAATCAACTAAAAATAAAGCTTTAGAGTTTAGTCAAACTTAAATTGTAAAATTCTATAAATTTTTATCATAAGAATATCAATCTTAAAAAATTTTAAAATTTTAGATTTTTTGAAAAAAAGAAATTTTAAAAATATGTTATTTAAATCATCTTTAACTATCTTTTGATTATAATAATACTTATTATCTAAATTATCATTTAGTCTTATACAATCTGGTGACTGATACGAAAATCTTAGCATTATCCTATCTTTTTTCGAACATAGACCACCTTTGTGATAGCTAGTAAAACTATCTATAAATAATGCCAAACCAGATTGACCTTTTAAACAAATTACACCTTTTTTCTTTACGTAATTATCAAACTCATTATCTAATATTTTTCCTCTTTCACCAGGTTTTGCATTTTTTATAGTGTTCTTAAATCTAGATAGGACACCAAGCTCATCCCTAGTCTTTATTGAGTATAAAGGACCATTATTTTCATCGATATCAGTTATAGCCATAAAAAGATCTAAGCTTTTGTATCCAAAGTCGTCTCTATGCCAAAGCATTGCACCCCTTTGGTGTTCGGGGTTTCTTGGTATATTATGATAGACAGTTAATTTACCTAGCACAGGAAAAAGTCCTAAATATTTTGCAGCAGTTGATATTAATTTCTCAGATTGCGCCAATGAGGTAATATCATCTTTTAAATCCTCACTTAACATGCCAAAAATATCATTATTATAAAGGTTTTTACCTGTCTGACTTTCATTTTTCATTTTTTTGTTATTATTAATCATAAAATTTCTTGATTTTTCTAATACTTCGTTTTTACAAAAATCATTGATTTTATTTGCTAAATTTTTAAATGATTGTTCATTTTCAATTAAAATTTTATCATTTCCATACATTTTAAAATATTCTCTGTTCCTTAAAAACCAAAGAAAATAAAGGATTTTTGAATGGAAGTTTAAAATATACATCCATGCAAAGTGAACAACTGGTTTAATAATGTACATCAATATTATTTTCCAAAGCTTTGTTTCTTTAATTGATCTTAAATTTTTCATAATTATTTTGTAATAAATTAACTATATCAAAATATTAATTAGTTTTCTGCTTGATTAGATCTGAAATTTTCATATAGCCTTTTGAATTAAAATGTCCTTTAGCTCTAAATGGATAAAATGATTTTAGGTCATTCTCTTTTAAAAATATTTCATTTCTTAAATCAATTATTTTTATATTTAATTCTGAAATAATTGAAATAACTTTGTTGTAGTAATATAATTCATTATCATTCAAACCATTTTTAATTTCAATTCTCTCATAAGCTGGAATGTAGACGAAGTAAAAATTAATATTTTTTTGATCTGTCGATTTTTTGACTAATGTCATAATTTTTCTAAAATCCTCAAAAGTCCCAGAGTCTATTTCTTCTTGTATTTTATTTTTATCAAAAACTAGATTTTTTATCTCTTTTCTTAATTTTGTTAATTTTATAATTTTGAGCCAAATTGGATATTTTTTATAGGAGTTAATTCTTGGTTTAATTTTTTCGTCTAAAAATTTATTTAGCGAATTGTCTATTTGATTTTGTTTATAGATTAATTTCTGTTTATATTCATTATTTAGATAATTTTTTAAAATTTTGTTTTTAACTTCTCTTTTTAGATCATTAAGATCATTTTTTTCAAAATATAACCATATTAAATTTCTGATTTTAAAATTTTCACCATACTCCTTATAAATTCCAAATTCTATCAATGGTCCTATACCAGTATAACTTAGATTTAACACATTTTTATTATTTTCTCTTAATCGTCCAGCTATACTTTCTTTATTGTATACACACATACTGTGCCCAAATGAGTCTCCAATAATTAAATAATCTAAATTTTCTTTATCCCAATATTGGTTTGGATTATTGAAGCCATATCTATCACTTTCATAAATATTCCAATATCCATTTTCGTTACAATGAATTGTTTTTGAATTCGATATACCAGCGAAAGGAAATATTTCTTTTTCAAGACTATTATTCAAAAAGTATTTAGGTGTAATTGTAGTTTTATATATTTCTTCATTTTTATTTAAATCATTATAAATTTCAGATAGTTTTCTGTTATCTTCAGAGTTAATTATTTTTTTTATATCATTAAAATTTAAAAACATTTCGATTGATATTAATGAGAAGACAAAACTCATCAGAATAGTAATTAAATTTTTAATCATTAATTTTCAGTAAAATAAGTTTATATTTTATTACTGAGATATTTTATAACTTTTTTGAGAAATAAGTCTTGAAAAATTAGACTTTTTTCTGTTTTTTTAAAATTAGATAAAAATTTAGATAAATAATTTTTATCACTTAATCTTAAATTATTATTATTAAAAAAAATAGTATTTACGTCCAGCTCTTTTGTTTGAAGATTTTCCAAATAGAAAAGTGCTGCCCTTGCAGCATTTGTTTGTTTTTTATTTAAAATATTATTAAATTTGAAATTATCTATCAAATCAAAATATTTTTTTTTAGTTTTTGGCTCTTTTGTAAATGACAAACCAGAGTAATGACAATCAGATGCTATTATTGGTTTCTTTCCTAGACAGGCATATTCTAGACCAGCAGTTGAGACATCTGTTACCAAATAATCACTTAATTCAAATAATTTACTAATACTTAAATTCTTTGGTGACATAAAAATATTTGAGTTTTCTGTATTATTTACAATTGTCTCTACAATACCCTCTTCTTTAAAAATTTTACTGCTTGGATGTGGTTTGAAGATCCACAAATAATTTTCATTTTTTTTAGAATTTATAAATTTAATTGTTTGAAAAAAAATATCAAAATAATCTCTAAATAACTTTCTTTTACCCAAAATATGCGGTGCATCCGCAAATGCATTACAACAAAATAAAACTATTTTGAAATTTGTTTTCTCTTTTTTTTTTCTTAAAATATTTATCAAGTCAATTTTTGAAATTTTAGAGTATTTCGTGCTGCTAAATTGTTTTAAATCATGCTGCTTTGTGAATTGTCCTATTGATCTACCTTTAAACCTATTATTTATGAAATTGTCTATATTGGATGTATGATTTTTTAAAGTTAAACGAACATTTTCAGGATAAATTTTTCTAAAATATTCGAAACTTTTGTTGTAGGTTTTATAATTTACAACAATATTATTTCCAATTAAAAAAGTTTTAATTTTAAGTTTTGTAGCTACCCTAACACATATACCTGTTGCAGAAGCATATCCCTTAGAGGCGACCAAAACAACTTTGATTTTCTTTTGCTTTAATATTTTTTGAATAAATAAAGTATTAAAAATTGTTGAGTATAATAATTTTATAAACTTTAAATCATAAAATTTTGGAGACTTAAAAGCTGATCCAAATCTTATGTAAGAATCATAAATAAGGTCACCTACTTTTATATTTGAAACTGTGAAGTTGTCTATAAACCACTTCAGGTCTTTTTTTAAAATTAATTTTAAAAAAATAAATCCAAAAATTAAAAGTGATTTAATTGAAATTTTTAATTCACTGAATATTAAACCTTTATAAAAAGAATATATTAGACTTTCTAAATTTAAATTTTTGTAAATCTTAAAAGATAAAGATGATATAGGTTTGTGACTTAACAAATGTATATCAAAATTTTTATATTTATTTAAATAACTAGATAAGAATGCTAATCTTAACGTTGTTTCCATTGTGTTTCGATTAACAATTAATAAATTTTTCCCCCCTCTAGTTTTTGTTTTAGATGAAAGTATTTTTTTTTTAAAAAAAAGGTTTAATTGTTTATCCATCAAGATCTGTTGTGGTAAAATTTATATATTGTAAATGCTTGAATTAATAATTATATATAATTTAACTTAATAAAATCAACAATTACAATTTATTGCAAATGCTGTGTATAATACAAGCAAGAATTTCTTCCAAAAGATTACCGTCAAAAATGCTAAAAAAAATTATAAATCGTACTTTATTAGAGAGAGTTATAATTCAAATTCAAAAAGTAAAAAAAATTAAAAAGGTAATTGTTGCAACATCAAACCATAAATCAGATGATCCCATTGCTAATTATTGCAAAAAAAAAGGAATTGAATTTTATAGAGGTCCTTTGAATAATGTAACCATGAGGTTTTATGAAGTAATAAAAAAATTTAATTTTAGGTCATTTCTGAGAGTTAATGGGGATAGTCCATTAATTGATTTTAAATTAATTGAATATTTTATAAAAATTTATGAAAAAAATAATTATGATATTTTAACTAATGCTTGTCCTAAATCATTTCCAAAGGGTCAATCAATAGAAATAATTAATTCTAATCTTTTTAAAAAGGAGTTTAAAAACATTAAATCACGAGGGGATTTAGAGCATGTTTTTACTTATTTTTACAAAAATAAGAGCTTATTTAAAATTAAAAATATTTCATGCAAAAAAAATTTAAATAAATTAAATTTTAGTATAGATACGTATAAAGATTTGCTTAGAGTAAGAAATATTTTAATTAAATACAACAACGTAACTCCGAATTTTAATAAACTTACCAACTCTAATATGAAACTATATTATTAACATGATCATTCCTTTTGGCTATCCACAAATTGATAAAAATGAAAAGAAAGCGGTTATGAAAGTTCTTTCACAACCAATATTAGCTCATGGAGTTAATACAAAAAATTTTGAGACTAAATTTCAAAAATTTACTAATTCAAAAATAGCTATTTCTGTTTCATCATGTACTGCGGGAATGCATTTATTTTATGAAAGTATTGGATTAAAAAAAAATGATGAAGTGATTATACCCGCACAGACTCATGTAGCAACAGCTCATGCAGTAGAGTTGACTGGCGCAAAACCAGTTTTTGTTGATTGTGAGTTAGATACCGGAAATATAGATATTGATAAAATTGAAAGTAAAATTTCTAACAGAACTAAAGTTATAACTGTTGTACATTTTATTGGTATCCCGGTTAATATGCAAAAAATTATGAAGATAGCAAAAAAATATAATTTATTTGTATTAGAAGACTGCGCACTGTCCCTGGGAGCAAAAATCAAAAATAAACATACGGGCTTATACGGGGATGCTGGTGTTTTTTCATTCTACCCAGTTAAACATATTACAACCGGTGAGGGCGGAATGATAATATCCAAAACTCAAAAATTAAAAAATATATTAAATTTAAAAAAATCTTTGGGTGTTAATAAAAGTTTTTCAGAGAGAAAAATTCCAGGAATGTACGAATGTGTAGATGTGGGTTTTAATTATCGAATGAGTGAAGTTAACTCGGTCATAGGATCTGAGCAAATGAAAAAACTAAATTCATTTCTTAATAAAAGGAAAAAAAATTTTAAATATCTAAAACAAAAAATATCAAAAATTAAGTCCCTTAAAATACTTGAAAGTAATGATCCAAATTTACAAAGCTCTAATTATTGTTTAACAATAATCTTAAACAATTCACTATTAAAAAAAAGAAATTCAATAATAAAAATACTTAAAAGCAAAGGTATCGGTACTAGTGTTTATTATCCTCAGCCTGTTCCTAGAATGAGATACTATAAAAAAAAATATGGCTATTTAAGTAAATCTTTCAAAAAATCTGAGATTATAAGTGACTGTTCGATTGCTTTGAGTGTCGGGCCACATTTATCTAAAAAAAAAATTGATTTAGTTTCTAAAACGCTAATAGATATTATTAATAAAGAAATAAAAAAATGAAAAAAAGAATTGCAATAGTTGGGGGTGGTGGATTTATAGGCCATAATCTTGCATTAGAGCTCAAAAAAAAATTTAAAGTCTACATACTTGATAATTTGTTAGTAAATAATCTTTATTCGGTAATTATGAACACAGATAAAATACCTAATCCAAATTTATCTAAATATATAATTGAACAAAGATTAGATCTTATCGAAAAAAATAAAATAAATTTCCTCTTCTGCGACGCTAGAAATTATCATGAATTAAGTTATAACTTAGATAAAGTTAAGCCAGATATAATTATTCATCTTGCAGCAGTATCTCATTCTAATCGGGCAAATAAAACACCACTATCTACATTTGATCATAGTTTAAGAACTTTAGAAAATTCTTTAGATTATAGTAAAAAAAGTGTTAAGCATTTTATTTTTTTTTCTTCAAGCATGGTTTATGGAAATTTTACCAAGGCAATTATTGATGAAAATAGCATATGTGATCCACTTGGAATATATGGAAACCTTAAATTTTCAGGAGAGAGATTAGTTATCGCTCATAATCAAGTTTTCGGTTTACCTTATACAATAGTAAGACCATCTGCTTTATATGGAGAAAGATGTATTAGTAGAAGAGTATCTCAAATATTTATAGAAAACCTTATTGATAAAAAATCAATTATTATTGAAGGAACAGGAAAAGAAAAGTTAGATTTTACATATATTAAGGACTTAACCCATGGAGTAAAAAAGATAATAGAAAATAAAAACAGTAAAAATCAGATATTCAATATAACATATGGCAAAGGAAGAAAAATTGTTGACTTGGTAAATATTTTAAAAAAATATTTCCCCGATCTTAAAGTTGAGTATAGACCAAAAGATAAATTAATGCCAAAAAGAGGGACACTTTCAACTTCTAAAGCAAAAAGACTCATAGGATACAACCCGTCATGGCCTATTGAGAAAGGTTATGTAGAATATATAAAGTGGTACAAAAATATTTTCAATCAGTTCAGAAGTAAATGAAAAAAAAATACAAGATTGGTGTATCAATATCAGGTCTTGGTGTGGGTGAATTGCATATGAGAAACGTTATTGAAAATAAAAAATCTTATTTAAATTTAGTCTATGACCCAGATAACTACAAAGTAAGAAAAATAAAAAAAAAAATCCATTTTAATGATACTAGTAATTTTAAAAAATTAGTCTCAAATAATAAAACTGATATTTTAGTTATAGCAAGCCCAGATGATAAACATGTTCACCAAATTGAACAGGGATTAAAATATAAAAAACACATTTTTTGCGAAAAACCACTTTGCAATTCAGAAAAGGAGATTAAAAGAATTTATGAAGCATACAAAATTAATAATAAAAAATATAAGATTAAATCCAATTTAGTTTTACGAACAGCAGATATTTACAAATGGTTAAAAAATAAAATTAGTGAAAATTATTTTGGCGAAATTTATTCTATTGATGCAGAATATCTCTATGGCAGAAAAGAGAAAATAATTAACGGTTGGAGAGGAAAAGCTAAGAATTATACTGGCATGAAAGGAGGTGGGGTGCATATGGTTGATATTATTTGTTGGATAACTGGAAAATTGCCAAAATATGTAAGATCTTTTGGTAATAATATTGCATTAAAAAAATATAATTTAAAACATAATGATTTTATGACATCAATACTTACTTTTGATGATGGCTTAGTAGCACAAGTTAGCTCGAATCTTGCATCAATTCACAAACATCATCACTTACTAAGAATTTATGGTTCCAAAAAAACGTTTATATACGATGATAATGGACCTAGAGTTTTTGCTTCCAGGGCACAAAATTACAAACCAAAAAAACTTAAAATAAAAACTTTACCAAAAAATAAATCATTATTACTCAATAATTTTATAGATTTAATAAAAAAAAATAAAATTTTAGAAAAAGACACAATTTATGAATTTAATTTAATAAATATTTTAAACGCGTGTCATACTTCTTTAAAAAAAGGTAAAAATATTAAAATTAATTATTTTAAATAAAATGAAAATAATTAAAGGTGCATCACCTGATTTTAAGAACAGCAGAAAAGAAATTTTAGACAAAATAGAAAGCATATTAATAAACAATGAAATTTCTAATGGAAAATATAATTTATTATTTGAGAAATTATTTTCTAAAATTTCAAATTCAAAATATGCTATATCTGTCAATTCAGGTGGTACAGCATTAGAATTAGCTTTATTATCTATAAATATAAAAAATAAGGAAGTAATTGTTCCATCTCAAACATTTATAGCTTCAATAAACTCTATTGCTAGAGCAGGGGGGAAACCCATATTCTGTGATATAGATCTGGAAACCGGCTGTTTAGATAAGAATGAAGTTTTAAAAAAAATTAATAAAAATACTAAAGCTGTTCTCTATGTACATATGTTTGGAGTTATAACCAATGAGATTTTAGAAATAAAAAAAATTTGTAAAAAAAAAAATATTTTCTTAATTGAAGATGCTGCGCATGCCCATGGAGGTAAAGCTTTAAAAAATCATGTAGGATCTATTGGAGATATTGGTTGTTTTTCTTTTTACGCAACAAAAATTATAACTAGTGGAGAAGGTGGAATAATAACAACCAATAATAAAACAATAAGAGACAGACTAGTTGCAATAAGAAACCATGGAAGAAACTCAAAGACTCAAGAGTTTACATTATTAGGAAATAATTTTAGGTTGAGTGAATTCCAAGCCATAATTGCTTACGAACAAACAAAAAAATTAAAACAATTTTTGAAACATAGAAATAAAATTTCAAAAATTTATCTTAAATACTTAAAAAATAATAAATATTTATCTTTTTTAAAAATTGATAGGAGGAATTTAAATACCTTTTGGAGATTTCCACTATATTTAAGTCCAAAAATTAACAGATTATATTTACAAAAAATTATGCACAGCAAATATAACATAAGAATAAATTGGATGTATTATCCGTTGTGTCATAAGCAACCAATATATAGACATGTTAAGGTAAAACTTCCAAAATCTGATAAGCACATTAAGGAGCTAATTTTGCTACCTACTCATAATGATGTATCAATTAAAGACGCAATAATGATATGTAAAAAAATAAATTATGAAATCAAAAAAATATCTTAATGAAAAAAAAGGTTTTTATAACAGGGGTGAATGGGATTGTTGGTGAAGGATTAGCTAGGGTCTTTTTAAAAAACAATTTTGAAGTTCTAGGTTCATATAAAACCAAAAATAATTTAAAAAAAATCAAAGATATAAAATATTTAAAAATTGACCTTAATAATGATAAGTATTTAAAGAAAATAAGAAACAATCTCAAAGGTGTAGACTATTTTATTCACAATGCAGCATTAATACCATCTAAATTCGACGACAGAAGAAATACTATTGAGCAGATTTATAAAATCAATACTTATTCTACAAAAAAATTAATTGATTTATGCATATCATATAAAATTAAAAAATTTCTTTTTATTTCAACAGTGGCTGTTTTCGAAAATCTTTTAAAAAAAAAAAACGTAAAAAAATCAAAATTTAAAATGATAGATGATTATATAATGTCAAAATTTCTATCTGAAGAAATATGCAAAACTTATATGTGTCAAAAAAAGATAAAAATAAGCATCTTGAGAGTCAAAGCACCCTATGGCTATAACTTGAATTCAAATGCAGTTATTCAAAAATTTATAAAAAATACAATCTCTGGAAAGAATTTAGTTTTATTTAACAAAGGACAAAGGTCCCAAGTTTTTACATTTGTGAATGATATAGGAGAAGCATGCTTAAAAATTTTTAAAAAAAAGTATCATATAATAACAAATTTATCAGGACCGAAAATAATTAGTATGAAAAGTTTAGCTGAAAATATAATTGGCATATTTTCGAGAAATAAAGATCAGAAAATAATTTATAAAAATAAAAAAGAAAAATTAAATAAATTTCTCTTTTTAAAAAATAAAGAATTTAAAGAAATAAAAATTCAAAAAACAAATTTAAAAAAGTCTTTATTAATAATTAAAGAATGTTTAGAAAATGAAAATTCTTAGCTGTTTGCAACCTACATATTTATCATGGTTTAATTTTTATTCTAGATATATACTTTGTGATGTATTTGTAATATTAGATGATGTTGAGTATTCAAAAAATAGTTTTTTTAATAGAAATAAAATTTCAAATGGAACCGAGGAAATATTATTAACAGTTCCGGTCCTATATAAAAATAATAGTCATAAAAATATAAATGAAATTAAAATTGATAATACAAAAAACTGGAAACGAAAGCATTGGCAATCAATTTTACAATGTTATGAAAAAACATATTATTTTAAGCATATAAAAAGTCATTTAGAGCAAATTTATTCAAAAAAATGGTCAAATCTAGTCGATTTAAATATTTCATTAATAAAAATCTTTGCTGAATATTTGGAGATTAATAAAAAAATTTATATTTCATCAGAATTAAATATAAACGACAAATCTAATCAAAAACTAGTCAATATTTGTAAAAAATTCAATGCAGACCATTTTGTTGTAAAAAAAGACACTGATAGTTATCACCCAGAAAAATTTTTCTTGGATAACCAAATTAAATTAAAAAAAATTAATTATGACGAAATAAATGATGAAATAAAAGAGTCCGGTTTTAATCCTAAATTAAGCGTTTTAGATTTTATTTCAAATTTTGATCCAAAAATAATCAAGAGGATTATAAAATGAATATAAATCCAACTCTCAAATTGGACTGTTGTAATAAAAAAAAATTATCTATCAAACTAATTATTAAAAAAAAACCAAAAAAAGAGACAGATTACGGTATAATTGCAAAGGACTATAATCGATTTTTTGTAAAGTGTGAAAATTGTGGTCATTTTTACGCCAAGCACAAAAAATCACTGGTTAAAAATCTTTATAAAGAAAAATATTTTATATCAACTTACAAAAATAAAGAGAAACTAAAGGAACAATTTTCTAAAATTATAAATTTGCCAAAATCTATGTCTGATAATTACAAGAGAATAAAAAGGATAAAAAAATTTTTGTCAAATAATTCAAAAAAAAATGGAATTTCACTTTTGGATGTTGGATCCGGTATGGGAGTTTTTCCTTATATAATGAGTAAAAATGGATTTAAGGTTACATCAATCGAGATAAATAAAGAGCAATGTAAGTTTTTAAATGAAATTAGTAAAAATAAAATTAAAGTTATTAATTCTGACTTCAAAATTAAGCAAAATTTTAAAAGAAAATTTGATATAATAACAATGAATAAAGTAATAGAACACTTAGAAAATCCAAGTTATATGATTTCTAGAGCAAAAGAATATTTAAAGAAAGATGGGATTATATATATAGAAGTTCCAGATACATTAGCAATAAAGGGCTCGAAAAGATATTTATGGGAGGAATTTGGATTAGGTCATTACCATGTCTTTTCAAAAAAATCTCTTAGTGCATTTATTGAAAAAAACAAATTGTTTGTAAAAAAAATAAAAAGCATTAAAGAACCATCTAAAAAACATACAATCTATTGCTTTTGTTGTTTTTAAAAGAATATATATAAAAATATTATGTGTGGTATTGCAATTTACTTTGGAAAAAATTCATTAAATAAAAATCAAATTTTTGATACTTTAAATTTAATGAAGAGGAGAGGGCCCGATTCTCAAAATTACAAAGTAATAAACTTTAAAAAAAAAAATATAAACTTATATCTTTTACACTCAAGACTAAATATCATTGATCTGAATGAGAGATCTAACCAACCATTTCAAATTCAAGACTATTCATTAATATTTAATGGGGAAATATACAACTACCTAGAAATTAGGAGTTTATTAAAAAAGAGAGGAGTAAAATTTAAAACACGATCAGATACTGAGGTTTTATTACAAGCTTATATTAATTTTGGTGAAAAGTGCTTAGAATTATTTGAGGGCATGTGGAGTTTTGTGATTTGGGATAATAAAAAAAAAAAAATTTTTGTTTCAAGAGATAGATTTGGGGAGAAACCATTATTCTATCATCAGACACAAGATGGAATTTATATAGCATCTGAAATCAAATTCATTAAGTCTCTTTCAAATAAAATTTTTAAAGTGAACAAAGGTCATTTATGTCGATATCTTTTTCAAGGGTATAAATCACTGCATAAATATAATTCAAATTTTTTCTCAGATATTAATAGTTTTCCACCTAGTTCTTATACTTACATAGATTTTAATTTAGATTTAAAATTTAAAAAATACTGGAAATTAAAATACATCCCAGATTATAATTTAAGTCTTGAGGACTCAATTCATCAATCCAAGCAATTATTGATAAATAGCATGAAACAGAAATTAAGAGCAGATGTTCCAGTAGCTTTTTGCCTTAGTGGAGGTATAGACTCTAGTAGTATTGCTTCAATATCTAGAAAACTTCTAAATAAAGAAATTAATACATACTCGATTATTGACACTCAAAAAAACTATAATGAAATTAAAAATATTAAATATACTGTTAAAGACTTAAATTCAAATCATACTAATTATTATTATAAAAAAGATAATAATTTAAAAAATTTAGAACAAATAATTAGTTATAACGATGGACCGCTAGCAACTGCAAATTATTATATACACAGTTTACTTTGCAAAGAAATGTCAAATGATGGCTTTAAAGTTTCATACTCAGGAATAGGTGCAGATGAAATTTATACAGGATATTATGATCATACTCTTCAATATTTAAGTGAAATATATGACTCAGAAATTTATGAAAAAAGCGTTGCGTCTTGGAAAAAAAATATATCTAAATTGATTAGAAATCCAAAATTTAAAAATCCTTCTTTGTACATAAAGAATAAAAATCAAAGAGATCATATTTTTGACAATTTTCAGGAGTTTAAAAAATGGTTAGTAGAAGGCAATGCAAGATATTTAAAAAAATTTAAAGAGATTAATTATAGTAAATCTTTGTTAAGAAATAGAATGTTAAATGAGATATATCATGAAGGAGTAATTACGTGCTTACATGAAGATGATAGAAATTCAATGTTTCACTCAATCGAAAACAGATCACCTTTTTTAGACAGTAAATTAGCTGCTTTTATGTATACAGTTCCTAACAAATTACTAATGAAAAACGGTTATGCAAAATTTATTTTAAGAGAATCTATGAGAAATATAATAAGCGACAAGATTAGAAACGATTATGAAAAAAGAGGTTTTAATTTTTCGATCGAAAGCATTGTAGATACATCTAGTAAAGAGTTTAGAAATAGATTTATGGATAAAGATAATAAAATATTTAAATATGTAAACTATAATCATATTAAAAAACTGCTATCTAAAAAAAATTTTACGAACAATTATAGTAAATTTATTTTTAACTTCGTGAATACACAATTATTTTTAGAACAAAATAAAGATTAAATGAAATTAAAAAAAAATAATAAGCCTAGAATATTCAAACCTATAGTCGGACACACATATTCAATAAAAGATTGTGGCAAATTATTTTTAAACAATTATGAGCAAGTTACAATTGTATCTAATAATAAAAATGAGTTTGATTTAACGAAAACGGAATGGGGGTACTATCCTATGCCTTCTATAAATTATAGACTTAAAAAGCATAAATATAAAACTGCATTAGTTCAAAACAAATTTGATAAAAAAGTATTTATTTTGCTGGTGCAAAATGAAAAAAAAAGGGAATTCTTAAAATTTTTAAAAGATCAAAAAAAAAAAATTCTTTATTGGATAGATGAAAAATATGAAATCAAAAAAGTATAAATTAATAAGAGATAAAAACAAGGTATTAACACTTAACCCTATGCCTAATGAGATAGAACTAGATAATTTTTATAAAAAAAAATATTACCAAAAAAATTATGGTACTTATAAAATATCAAAATATGAAAAAGATGAAGATGAATATAATAAATTAGAAGCTAAAATTGTTAACTATTTTTTTAATAAAAAGATGAAAATTTTAGATATTGGTTGTGGTGAGGGACATGATTTGAAATATTTTTATCAAAATAAGCATACATGTTTTGGCTTAGATTATTCAGACTTTGGAATAAAAAAACATAATAAATACTTACTGAAAAAAATTAAATTCTATAAAGGAAATATATTAGATAACCAGTTTTTTATTAACGAAAAATTTGATGTAGTTTATAGTAAAAATTTTGCAGAGCATGTGTCTAATTACTATGGTTTTCTTAAAATAATTAAATCTAGATTAAAAAAAAATGGTTTATTAGTGCTTATTGTTCCCAATGAACTAAATAAATTCCAACTGGAATATATGAGAAAAAATAAAATAAAAAAATTTGAACATTCAAAATTTTTTGCTCCAATAGAGCATTTGAGATATTTTCAACCAAATACTTTAGTAAATTCGGTAAAATCTATATTTAAAAAAATGGAAATAGTTAGTCTTATGACTTCTTATCCTATAGAGCAATTTTTACTTGTGGACGATAGTAATTATTATAAAAAAAGATTTTTTGGTAAGATTGCTCATAAAGTGAGAATTGGCTATATGAATAACATTTTTAAACAAGTTAACAAAAATTTGGTAAATTATATGGAGGCGACGGCGGGTATTGGAATTGGAAGATCAATTATTTTAATCATAAAAAAAAATGACTAAAATCAATTACAAATATGAGATATTAAAAAAAATAAAAAATAAGAGCGCAAAAATAGCTGTTTTAGGCCTAGGATACGTTGGTTTGCCGTTAAGCTTAATGATAGTAAAAAATAAATATCTCGTAAAGGGATTTGATACAGACAAAAAAAAAATCAATCTAATCAAATCCTCAAAGTCATATATTAACCAAATAACTCGATCAAGTATTCTTAAAGCAAAAAAAGAAGGTTTTACTGCATCAAGTAATTTTAAGGATTTAGTTAATTTTGATGTAATAATTATAACTGTGCCAACACCTCTCAAAAATACAAATACACCTGACTTATCTTTTATAAGAAATTGTATATCGGGTATAAAGCCCTACCTAAAAAAAGGTCAATTAATAATACTTGAAAGCACTAGCTACCCAGGTACCACAGAAGAGGAAATAATTAATAAAATTGAAAAAAAATTTTTGATTGGAGAAAATTTTTTTGTAGTCTACTCTCCAGAAAGAATTGATCCAGGAAGAAACGATAACGCCATAGATAAAATTCCTAAACTTATTTCTGGAAAGACTAAAAATTGCTTAAAAGTCGGCTTTTCTTTTTATAAGTCTTTGTTCAAAAAACTTTTCAAAGTTTCTGATTTAAAGACTGCTGAGTTTACAAAAATCTTAGAAAATATTTTTAGAGCTGTGAACATTGGTTTTATAAATGAAATGAAAATTATATCTAAAGCGATGAATATTGATATTTATGAAGTAATCAAAGCCGCTAGAACAAAACCATACGGCTTTAGAGCTTATGAACCTGGGCCCGGGATCGGAGGCCATTGTTTACCTGTTGATCCAATTTATCTTCATTGGAAAGCTAAAAAGTTTAATGTCGAGGCTAAATTCGTAAAACTATCTACTGAAATTAATAAAGACACAACTAATTATGTAAAAAAAAATATTTTTAAATTTTTAAATGGATTAAAAAAAAAGATTAATAAGACAAAAGTACTAGTGCTTGGGGTTTCTTATAAAAAAAATATTGAGGATACAAGAGAGTCTCCCGCAATAAATATTATCGAAAACCTGTTATATAAAAATGTTTCTGTTCAATATGCTGATCCATATGTGAAAGAAATAAAAAAAATAAAATATTTAAAAAAAAAATTGAAGAGTACAAAAATTAATAAAAAGAACCTAATGTTATTTGATTTAGTTATTTTGACTACTGATCATGATAATTTTAACTATGATTTCATATATAAAAATTCAAAAAAAATTCTAGACTGTAGAGGTAAGTTTAAAAATTCATTCAAAGTGATTAGAGCATAAAAATGGTAAAATTCTTCTTTAAATCTATATTTGAAATCTTAAACAAGAAACAATCAAGTCACGCATATATATTATTATTTTTGATGTTGGTTGGTTTTTTTTTAGAGTTTTTAAATATTACGCTTTTAATTCCAATTTTATCTTTATTGTCTGATAAAAGTATACTTAACGAATATCCAATATTTACTAATATAATTGACAGATTTTCATTTACTGAAAGCTTAGAACCATTAATAGCATTTATTTCAATCTTCTTTATTATTTTTATTCTTAAGACTTTTTTTTTACTATTCCTAATGTATCAAAAGGCTAAATTTGTTGCTGATTTAAAAGTAAGTTTATCTCAACAATTTTTTAAAGGATATTTAAACCTTCCATATCTATTTCACACTAATACTAATTCAGCGGCTTTGATAAGGAATATTTTATCAGAGACAGGCCAGTTTACCACTGGAATTATATTTTCTACTTTATCTTTATTTCTTGAAATTGGAGTTGCGTTAATTGTATTTTTAGTTCTTATATTTATCAACCCGCTAGGTGCTTTAATATCTTTTTCAACATTGTTAGTTTGTTCAGTATTATATTTGAAAGTTGTAAAAAAATATGTCAATAAAAAAGGTAAAGAGAGACAAGTATATGAACTTCTTAGATTAAAAAATTTAAATGAAACTCTAGGCAGTATTAGAGATATAAAACTATATAACAAAGAAAAATTTTATTTAAGTATTTTTTATAAATACAATCTCAAATCAATTATTGCTATAAGAAATTCAAGTCTAATAATATCCAATACGAGATATCTTTTTGAAGTAATAATTGTTACTGTGATTTTATCTTACATTTTAATTCAATTAAATTTTTTTAATTCATTTGAAAATTTAATTTTTAATCTTGGGATACTTTTTGCAGCTCTTTTGCGTCTTGCTCCAAGTGCAAATAAAATATTATCAAATTTAAATATGATATTTTATTCGTTTGAGGCTCTAAAAAAACTTCAAAAGGATAAAAAAGTATTTTCTGAAAATACTAATAATGATTTAAAAAATGATGTACTAAAACTCAAAAAATTTAAAAAAATAAAATTTGATGGTGTCTCTTTTTTTTATGATCAAAATGAAAATAAAGTTTTAGAGAATGTAAACTTTGAAATAAACAATTCAGATTTTGTGGGTATTTATGGACAAACAGGTTCTGGAAAAAGTACTCTCGTGGATTTATTTTGTGGATTGATTAATCCCACTTCAGGTAAAATTCTTGTTAATGATGAAGAATTAAAAATTAATTCAATCACATGGCAAAAAAATATTGGATATGTATCTCAAAAATCTTACTTACTTGATGACACAATTAAAAATAATATTGCTTTTACAAATCAAGAAATTGGAGTAGATGTTAAAAATCTTGAAAAAAGTATTGATTTAGCTCAACTTAATAATTTTATTTCTAAATTAGAAAAAGGCTCTGACACCGTGATAGGTGAGCAAGGCGTTAGATTGTCAGGAGGTCAAAGGCAAAGAATTGGAATTGCACGAGCAATCTATAGAGATGCAAGTATATTAATACTAGATGAACCTACAACTGGTCTAGACAGATTAACATCTCAAAATTTATTAAATGATATAGTAAAATTGAAGGGAAAAAAAACGATAATTATTGTATCCCACGATCTAAGTTTTCTTAATGATTGTAATATAATTTTGGAGATAAAAGATAATTCCTTGGTAGTTAAACAAAATATATGACAAGAGAATTTGTTATAGTGTTTGGTGCAAAGAAAAACACTTTAATTCCAAATGTTGATTCTAAAACGATTTATAGTGCTAACAGTGCTGTAGTTATAGGATCGAAATATAAAGAAAAATTTAGAAATACAAAACATATTTGTGTTGTACCAGCTAAAGCATATTATAAAATTGATGAAATTAAAAAAGCGGTTAGGGAATCAAAACCAGACGTGATTTTAAGTAGGTTTGGAAAAATCAATTATAATGATTTAAACAATTTTATCCCAAATTTAATAGAGATAGAAAATTTTAGTAATTTTGATCAATTAAAATTTCAATCAAAATTTATAAAATACGGAATTTTGAATGTATTATTTTCTGAGCTTTACTATAAGAAAAAATTTTTTAATAAGACAAAACATTTAATTCAATGTTTAACATGGAGAAATTTTATGGGCTGCTCGACAGGTGTATATTGTATACTTAAAGCGGCGTACGATAACCCAAATTCGAATATATTAATCTCAGGAATAAGCTTAGAGGGAGGTCCTTATTTTCAAGGAAGCAGAAATATGACAGAGGGAAGAGCAGAAGTAGATAAATATTTTTTAAAGCATATATCAGATGATATCAAATCAAGGTTGTTCACGTTAGATAAAGAAATGTCTATGGTAACTGGAATTAAGGTTTGGGATGGAGAAACCTTATAATGCAATTTTTTGAAATTTATGGTTTTCCAGGATCAGGTAAAACAAGTTTCTTAGATAGCTTACATAAAAATAAAAAAATAAATAAAAAATTAAAAAATTACGAAGAATTATTTTACAACCATTTATACCAAAACAGTAAACTGAGTATATCAAAAATAAAATTTATCTTTAAAAGAAAACTAAATAAGACCGATGATATTAGATTTTTTTTATATAATAATTATAACAATGATCAATTCAAAGAAAAAATAGATAAAAATTTCAATCAATTTCGAGCCAATAATAGAAAACTTTGTGAAATATTTTTTGAATTATTAAAACTTTCTATTCATAGTAAAGCAAGAAAACAGCGAATAAAGTTTTACTTTAAAATTAATGCAGCTTCATTCAATTTATTAAAAAAATTGAAAAAAAATAATTTTTTTTATTACAATGATGAGGGATTTAAACAAAAGATTTTTTTGAATTATAAAGCTCAAAATAAAAAAAAAATACTTAAACTTTTAAAAGAATATTTGAATCTATGTCCTAAGACAAATAATAATCTTTGCATAAAGAAAAGCTTTAAAGAATGTGTTAAAATTGCAAAATCTAGGAAAGCAAATTTTGAATATATAAATGATAATTTAAAAAGTTTAGAGAGTATATATGCTTTTATTTTGGACAATATATCAAAAATTAATAAAAAAATCTTAATTATTGAAAAATACTCAAATGAAAACAAAAATATTCAAAAATTTAAAAAGAAAATACTTTCAATTTAAATTAATTGTAAAATTTAAATAATAAATATTTTTTAATTTTTAAATTTTAAAATAAATTTTAAAATGTTTAAAATTTCTTTTTTTGGATTATTTATCCGTTGATAATTAAAGTAAATTTTTATTAAAGTGATAATCGCAACAAAATATTTATTTTGATTATTATTTAATCTTATTTGAGCTGTTTCATAGACATGATCATTGAAATTTATTTTGCTTGAAAAACCACCTCTTCTAAAATGACCAAATAACTCATTTTTGCGTGTACCTTTACCCTCTAGTTTATTTTTTATTATCATCCTGTAAAAGTAATCATAATCGGCATGCCATCTGAATGACTGATTATAGTACCCATTTTTTCTTGCTGCATTTTTTTTTATATAGAAACCACACGAGTGACTTGAATAAAAACCCCAGGAATAATATACCTTCCACTTTTTATATCCGTGAAGAACTCCCCAGTGTTTTTTTACACTTCCAAAAAAAAAATCTTTTTCAGGATAATTTTTTATATATTCGCTTAAAATTTTAAGTGCATCTTTTTCTAATATGTCGTCTGAATTAACGAAACCTACGAAATCACCTGAGAAATAATCTAGACCTTTATTAAATGCATCATAAATACCTAAATCTTTTTCACTAAACCAATAATCTATATATTTATCATATTTGTTAATAATATTAAGTGTATTATCTGAAGATTGACCATCTATTATTATATATTCAAAATTATTATATGATTGATTTATAACACTTTTAATAGTCTCTTCTAACGTTCTGGCACTATTGAAAGTAACAGTTACAATACTTATTATCGGTAAATTTTTTATAAAATTTTTTTTTTTTAAAATTCTAATACCACCTTGATATTTTTCATTTACGTTAGCATTGGTATATAAAGTTCCAATTTTACTAATAGTTTTAGAAACAGTCATTTTAGATTATAAATTTTTTTTCAATTTATTTTTTAATTATTTTTTTTATAAAATTTTTAAATAAATTTGAGCGAGTTGGTATATTTTTTCGATAATTGAGTTCACTAGAATTTCTCTTAAATATTTTTGCCAAACCAGACCCAACAAAAGTAAAGTCTAAATCAAAATTATCTTTATTAGTAAAGTACAATTCAAGTATTCTATTAAAAGTATCTATATTTGCTTTTTCATTTCCAAAACTGTCTCTATAATTATTTTTGACATAGGGTATCCAACAAATGTCATCAATCACATATAAACCATTTACTCTAAGTTTTGGATAATAATAATTAATTATTTTTTCTACATGATTTGGTTCGTGGTAACTATCGAGATAAATTAGATCAAATTCGTTTGGTATTTCCTTTTCAATCTTCTTAAAATCGTCATCTCTGCAATGTATAAATTTCCAATTATCATCATTAAATAAATTTGAACAATTATCAATATCTACTGAATAAAGTTTTCCGTTATTTTTTTTACAAATCTCTAAAAAAAATTTAGTTGATACTCCTTTTCTGACTCCAAATTCCAAAATTTTAAGGTCTCTTTGATCTTTTATTTCATCGATCATGAAATTGATCAATTTTCTTTCATAGTCATTTTTGATATCAAATTTTTTCATATATTATTTTAAAATATCATTAAATTTATCAGCAACTTTAACACTTGTGTTCCATTTACCAGTTAAAACTACGTAAATTTTATTATTTAATTTTCTTATAAAATTAGTTCTTTCATCTGTTTTTTCTTTTCTTATTTTGATAGTTCTCACTGTATACATAGACTTAACATATTTTGCTTCTTTTAAAAAAGGGAGATACATTGATGATTTATCAACAAAGCTCCTGAACAAACTAATTCTATTGTGTCTTTTCGGCTGAACATTTACAAATTTTTTCTTTTTTGACTTAAATTTTGGATATTTGCCTTGCACTACCTCTATCTTAGAATTCACAACATCGCTTAATAAATGAAATTTTGTACCAACATATGGATCACAACATACAAATTTACCATCTATAACAACAAAACTTTTATTTATATATTTTTTTGGTAGCTCAATAATAATTTTTTCAATTAACTCGTATCTAAACTTATTATTATTTTTTACACCTAACTTTCTTAAAACATCATTATTTTCACTGTAACAAGAGACTATAATTTTATCAAATTTTTGTAAATTTTTTTTATTCAAGGAATCATTCAATCTCAGTTTTATATTAGATAATTTTATCATTTTCTGAATTTTTTTTTTAAATTTAAAATAATTTAAAATTTCTTCTTTGACTAAATAAGAGTGAGATATATTTTTAGAAAATAATTTACTTTTTTTTAAAATTTTAAAATAAAGTCTATTTTTTTTTAAAAATAATTCGTATTTCTTTGGATCTGTTTTAGTATTCTTTTTTGCAATCGCATAATAATTTTTTGTTTTTCCAAAAATGTTACTCCCGAAAAATTTTAAAAAGGAGCCCTTTGATTTTTTGATTTCATTTATAGTTTTTTGTGATCTAGGATAGTGGTAACCTTGATGAAATCTCATCTGATTATACGCAGATGCTCCTGATAAAATACTTTTTTCTTTTTCGTATAGTGTAACCTCATGATATTTAGAAAGTTTTAAGGCAATACTACATCCGCTAAATCCAGCACCGATAACAGCTATTTTCATTTAATTTTTCTTTAAAATATCTTTATATAGCTCTATATATTTTTTGGCAATTTTTTCTGAACCATAATTTATTATTTTGTTTTTGGTATTTTCAAATTTTAAATTTTTATTTTCAATATTCTCTACCAACCAATCAATTCCATCTTTAAGTTTCTCTGAATTAAAATTTTCAACCACATAACCATTAATTTTATGATCAACAATTTCAGCGATACTTGTTTTAGAAAAACATATAACAGGGGTATTACAATACATTGCTTCCGCAAACGTTTTTGGCCATCCATCCTGAATTGACGATGCAATAAAAACATCAGCAGAAGAATAAACACTATTTAAAGTTTCTTTATCATAAACAAAACCTAAACTTTTATACTCAATACCAATTTCATCTAAAATTTTATTCGACCAAAAATTACCAAAAATCAATAAGTAATACTTGGATTTATCTAACATTTTGAGTGTATTTATAAAGATTTCCCAACCTTTTCTCTTACTTTGTGGATTACTTGCCCCATATAAGAGTATCTTTTTTTTTGTAGTAATTTTTAGTGAATTTTTTGCTTTTTCTTTTGATAAATGTTTAAAGCTTTCCAAATCAATATTGTTATAAAATGTTCTTATTTTAAAATTATTAAGCACCTCACTTTTTTCTGCCTCATTTTTTAGCCAATTACTTATAGTAATAAAATTAAACTTTTTTCCATAATTGTTTTTCTTAAACTTTCTCATTATTTTTGATAATTTTGATTTTTCATATTTTTCAAAATCCATAGAATAATGAGATCCACCAGTAAACACCCACATGTCTCTTAAAGTCCACACAACTGGCTTCTCAATTTTTGATAAAGAGCCAATTCTTACAAAGCCTTGATTTAACCAGTGTAAATGAATGATATCAGCTTCTTTATATTCTTTTAGTTTTGTGATGTCGAACCCAAAAAAACCTATGGTAAATGTTTCTCTTGGACTATGGAGAAATAAAGTTTTTAACATTTTCTCAGCACTTACAAATGCTTTATTCATTAATTTGTAAAAAAAACTATTATTTATATAAGATACATTTTTTAAATTTTGATTATTTTTTGTAGGGGTATCATTCAGTATTGATGAATGCACACCAAGTTTTATCAAAGCATTATGAAGTATACATGCACCTTTTGATGCACCGCCATATCTTAAATCTCCTCCAATTACATGTAAAACTTTCATAAATTATTTAGTATTCATCATTTTTTCATTTATAAGGAAACAGATTTTTATATAACTAAAATTATAGTTTATCTAGTTAATTAAGATATTTTGAAGAAATTATGAAAAATAAAACATTTAAAATTCTACGGAACTTTATTTATAAAATTAAGAGGTTAGTGGTGATTAACTTTTATAAGGGGAATAAGCTTTTATGCCCTATATGCCTATTTAAAGCTAAAAAATTTTTTGATTACGGATTAAATAATAAAATAATTAAAGAATTTGAAATAATCGGAATGGGTTTTAGAAAAAATGTTATCTGTCCAAATTGCTATAGCAAAGATAGAGAAAGATTAGTTTTTTTATTTCTAGATAAACTCTTAAAAGCTGGAAAAATTAATTATTCTTCTAAAATAATTCATTTTTCTCCAGAGAAATCAATTAAAAATAATTTCTTTAAAAAAAAATTCAATAATTATGTAACAGCTGATTATGAAGATAAAGAGGCTGATTTGCTGATCGATTTACAAATCAAAAAGGTTCAAAAAAATAATTTTGATTTAGTTATTTGTAATCATGTTATGGAGCATTTAATAGACGATCAAACTGCATTATATAATTTATACAATATGTTAAAACCAGGTGGTTTCGCAATATTACAAGCCCCTTTCTCAAAAAAAATTATTAAAGATATTCAAAATACCAAACACATAACCGATGAAGAGAGGATTTTAAATTATGGGCAAAAAGACCATGTTAGAATATACTCGGAAGAACAATATTTAAAAAAAATTCAAAATGCAGGTTTTACCTTAAATATAGATAATATGGAAAATGAAAATAATTCAAATCCATCTTATGGTTTGAATTTCAAAGAGAAAGTCATTTTTGCAATTAGATGAAAGTTTTACATCTAAATTATTATGATTTAGTTGGCGGTGCTGCTGTCGCAATGTATAGATTGCACACATTATTTAAAAAAAATAACAATATTAATTCAAAGCTTCTTGTTTTTGAAAAAAAAATAAATGAAAGTGATACAATTTCAGAAGATTATTTTTTAAAAAACCATTCAAACTTTTTTAAAAGAAAAATATCATTTAATTTAACTAAGTTACAACGGATATATAGCAAACAGACACATTCTCTTAATATTTTTAATTCAGGTATTTTAAAAAAAATAAATAAGATTAATCCTGATATAGTTCATTTACATTGGATAAATAATGAATTTATATCTATAAAAGAAATTGGAAAAATTGGTTATCCTGTGGTTTGGACATTTTATGACATGTGGCCGTTCTGTGGTTGTGAACATTACACACTTGATAATAGGTATTTAGAGGGCTACTCAACAAATAACAATCCCAAAGAAAATAATGGATTAGACTTAAATAAATATGTGTGGAATTTAAAGAAAAAATACTGGAGACACAAAAAATTTGAAATAGTATGTTTGAGTAATTGGTTAGCCGAACAAGCAAAAAATAGTAATTTATTTAAGAATAGTAATATTCATACAATTGCACCACCTATAGATTTTGAAAAATGGATTGGTTTACCAAAAAATTTAGCAAGAAATAGATTGAATCTTTCAGAAGATTATTTTTATATATTATTTGGTGCTGCCAATGGAACAGGAGACTCTAGAAAAGGTTTTGAATTAGTAATAGATGTTGTTAACAAATTTTCTAAAAATTGTAAAAATATACATTTACTTACTTTTGGTAACGCTAGAAATGATGATATAAAAAAATTAAATGTTCCTTCAACAAATTTCGGAGAAATAAAATATGATGATCATGATAAATTGAGCTTAATTTATTCCGCATCTGATATTTCTTTACTACCAAGCAAAATCGAAGCTTTTGGCCAGGTTGGATTAGAGTCTTTAGCCTGTAAAACTCCTATAATTTGTTTCGAAAAAACTGGTTTTCAAGACATGATAGAACATAAAAAAAATGGTTATATTTGCAGATACATGGATCAAAGTGATCTTTTACAGGGTCTATTATGGTATTTTAATTTACAAAGTTACGAAAAAAATAAAATAAACGAGGAAGCTAGAAATTTTGTAGAAAATAAATTTAGCGAAAAAAGAATAATTTCAGAATATTCTAATATATACAAAAAATTACTTTAATTAAATTTTATACGTATTAAAGAAAATTACTTCTGTTTAACTATTATATCAACAAGGTTAGTTTCAATATTTTTAATAAGAAAATTTGATCCGAAAATTGATAAATGAGTTGCATCGTTGTATACCATGTTTCCGTCTTGTACTTGTAAGCATTTTTCCTTTTTGCATAAATAATCAAATGGATCAAAAAAATAATATTTTGCATCATTTGACTTAATTCTATTAATATATTTTTTTAAGGATTTATTTAGAGTTTCTTTTGAGTTAAGATTTTGGGTCATTTTAACTATATCCTTCTCAATATCAAAAATTTCTGAATTATAATAATTATCACAGATTTTTTTGTTTATATAAAATGGTCTAGTATAACAAGATATTAAATCTCCATAGGATGAGTAAAATTCTGGAACTTGACCAATAACTATAATTTTTTTAACATTTGTAAAATTTTTATTTTTTTTAAATTCTAAAATTTTATTTACATAATTTTTTGCAATTTGATCCAGCTCTTCATGAGGCATTTGATAATTGTAAAATTTTTTTCCAATAATTAATGTTTCTGGAACTTGAAAATTTATATTACAATCAATTATATTGCTTTTTAACCTTGGAAAAGCTTGACAAAAATCCTCATATGTTCTCAAATTTTTATTATATTTTTCTGAAAAGTTTCTAAATCCTTGAAATAATACTTTTCCATGACTATCTCCAACCAAAAGAATATCAAGTTTATTTGCATCTCCAAAAAAACAATCTTGTTTTTTTTGAATTTTTTTATCATTAATATCGCAAATACCACCTGATTTGTTGTTTATATTTTTTAAAATATTTTTTTCAAAAGCTGATAATCTAAAGCTCCAACCATTTGATTGTATTACATTTAAAGATAAAATTAATAAAATTAAAGATCCAAATATAAATTTTTTATTAAATAGTTTTATTTTTTTATTTAAATAAAATTTTTCAATATATTGATAACTAAAATGAGCAAAAATAATTGATGCAATTATACAAGCCAGTTTTTCTAACAAGTTTACTTCAAAATATTTGTAATATTTATAAAAAATTAAAACCGGCCAATGATATAAATATAAAGAAAAACTTATACTTCCCAAGTAGTTTATTAATGAATTTTTTAGAATAATTGCTGCTGTGTTGGAATTTTTTGAAAATATTAATAAAGCAGCTCCTAAAGCAGGGTACAAAGCATTTGCACCTGGAAATAAAGTGTTTTTATTAAAGTTTAATGAAGCATATAAAATCATTATTAAACCTAAAACAAATATAATTTCATTCAAAATAATACTACTGAATCGTTTTTTATTTATAGATAAAAAATACCCAAATACGAATTCAAACAGTCTAAATGGAGATAAGAAAAAAATAGTATCACTAACATACTTTCCGTATAAAATTTTATTTTCGAAAACTGGACCATAAGATAATATTATTTCATTTAGACAAATGGAAAATACAATAATTAAAATTAATATAATATTTTTAAAATATAATTGTTTATTCAAAAGAGAAATCATCCAAATAATTAACGGCCAAAAGATATAAAAATGATATTCCACTCCCAGTGACCAAGTATGTAATAGAGGCTTAAAATAAGATGAAATATCAAAATAATTACTTTGTGTCCAAAAATAAAAATTCGGCAACAATAAAAGGTTGCTTACTACTGACTTGCAAAAAGTAATAAAATGTTCAGGACTTAAAATAGTTGAAAATGCTAAAAAAGAAAAAAAAATTAATATAATTAAACCTGGAAAAATTCTTCTAATTCTATTAGCTAGAAAATTTTTATAGCTTGTAAATGAGAAATTTTCTTTCTCAATAATTTTGCCAATTAAATATCCACTTATAACAAAAAAAATATCCACACCGATGAAACCACCAGTAAATGGATAAATTTCATAATGGAAAAGGACCACTAATAAAATAGCAACACCTCTTAATCCATTTATTTCAAACTCGAAATTTTTATTTTTTTTTAAATTGTTGAAATTCATGATTTATGTTTTGATAGCACTATATAAATAATATATTTATACTCAGTTTATCAAATATCACCTTATTTATTTACAGTAATAATGATAATTTTTTGAAAGGTAATTTGAAATATAAATAAAAAATAGCATATATGTTAGATAATTTAAAAAATTAATTATGAAATTATGAAATTAAATGTTAATGAGATTTCTAAAATATCAATAATAAAATAAATAATTTTAAACTAGACATGTCTGATCTGAAATTAAAAAGAATAGTTATGGAAGTATTCGGGGGGTGTAATTATACTTGCCAAATGTGTCCTCAATCCAACCCAGGCAGAGGAGCAAATTTTACTAGAAAGATGAAATTAGAAGAATTTGAAAAAACTTTAGACATGATTGTTCCTAAATATGGAAATCCACAAATTAACCTTGAGGGAAGTGGAGAGCCAACAATGGCAAAAGATTTACCAAAGTATGTTGCTGCAGTGAAAAAAAGAGATCTTAAGTGTTTTATGTACTGTAATGGCGCAAGGTTAAACGGTCAGTTTATGAAAGATGTTATAGATGCCGGAATAGATTTTGTTAGAGTTAGTGTAATTGGTTATAATAGAGAAATGTATAAAAAATGGATGAATGTAGACAATTTTAATTTAATTCTATCAAATCTTTCTGAAATTAATAAATATATTAATGTATCTGATAGCAAATGTCAGTTAAGTACATATCATTTAGTCACTGACAATAAAAATGAAAAGTACGAAATTGATCAATATAAAAAAAATGTAATAGAAAAAGTTGGATTAGCTAGATCATATATTTGGAAAATGCATAATTGGAGTGGTAATTATGAAAATACTAATCCTCGATTGGGAATTAAAAAAACATCTTGCGGTAGACCTTTTGCGCCTGAGATTACAATTAGAGCAGGAGGTAAAGAGGGAAGAACATCAGCGATGGTCCCTTGTTGTCAAACTCTAGGTCCCCCAAATGAAGAGAAAAGTATATTGGGTCACTTAGATAAACAAACATTTGAAGAGGTATATTTTGGTGAAGAATACGAAAAATTAAGAGATGCTCATACAAGAGAGGCTTTTGATGAAATAGAATATTGTAAAAATTGTGACTTTCTTTATCAATCTAAAGATATTTTGGCATGGACTAATGACAAAGATGCAAAATTAAACAACATGCTAGGAACAGGTGAAGATTTTATTTTAACCGAGTATAATCAAAAAAAGTTATCTTAATTCACCAAAGATACCGATAAAAAAGGTATAGAAATTACGGTAAGTTAGTACTAATAAAATTATAAAAATCTAGTCGGTTAATTAAGCTTATCTAATATAGATGAAAGCTTTGATGTATGATTAAATACTGTATAGGTTCTTGATTTCTTTAAAGATGATATTTTTTTTTGTCTTTTACTAAAGGAGTCATCTTTTTGGAAAATTTTATATTTTTCAATTAAATCAATTAAATTGTCATTTTTAAATAAATAACCACCCATTCCATTTTTTAAAAATTCTTTTGGTCCATTTGGACAATCGCTTGATAGTATAAGAGATCTGCAGACAGCTGCCTCAATAAGTACAAATCCTGGATCTTCCCATTTAGATGATAAGATAAAAAGTTTACAATTAAATAAAAATTTGAAAACATTATCTTGATATCCAAATAATAAGACTCTTTTTTCCAAATTCAATTTTTTGATTATTTGTTTTAACTTTTCTTTTTGTTCCCCCGTACCAATGATTATTAGATTTGTATTAATTTCTTCTTTTTCTATGGTCTTAAAAAAATTAATAAGTAATGTAAAATTTTTTTGTTCTGTAAGTCTTCCTATAGCCACAATATATTCATCTTTTTTTAAATATTCATTTTTAATATTCAATTTTCTTTTTAAAAATATCTCATTTGTATTAATTATTGGATCCTCAAGTGTAATTAACTTTTCTTTTTTAAATAAGTTTAATTTTAAAATATTTAAATAGGTTCCTTCCGTAGGTGTTGTGATGATATTTATGTTATTTGAACATGCTTTCCACAAATAATATCTAAATAAATTAAATTTTGGTAACCCAGATATTCTAAGTATGAGCTTAGTTTTAAAATTATTAATTTTAAATAATATCAATGGTAGGGAAGTAATTAAATGTGCTATAAAAAAATCAGGATTTTCTTCTTTAATTAATATTTGAAGTTTTCTAAAACTTATTAAAAAAATAATAATATATTTTATCCTGCTTAGTAAAAAACCTTGAGAAGAAATTTTCTTAATAAAATTATTTGAAGTTAAATTAATTATCTCAATTTTATCTTGATAAATTTTATCCTTAAATTGATCAAATTCTCCAAAACAATTAATTATATAGGGTTTGTAATTTTTATTATATTTAATTAATCCTTTACATGAATTTATAACTGCTTTAACCGTTGCTACTTCTGTAATAAATGGACACCAATAAAAAATTTTTTTCATTAAAATATTAAATTAAGTATTTTTTAATAACTATAAGATATTTATTTAAATTAGTATTGTAGTCAAACCGATATAATCTTCTTTTTGCAAAATTTAATTTACTTTTGCATTTTTTTTTATTTTTTGAAAAATAAATAATATTTTCAGCTAAACTTTTGCTATCACCAATATTAAACAAAATACCACCTTTTTTATTGTCTAAAATTTCTCTAGGACCTGTTGGACAATCAGTTGAAATTACAAATTTATTTAAACAAATTGCTTCCAATAAAACATTAGGCAATCCCTCAAATTTTGAAGTAAGAACAAATAAATCACTTTTTTTAATATATTTATATGGATTATTTTGAAAATTAAGTAATTTTATTTTTTTATTTAATTCATTATGCTTTATAAAATTAAGCATATCTTTTTTCAATATACCTCTCCCAATCATTAAAGCTTTAAAATTTATTTTTTTATTTATAATTAAAAGTGCTTTTAAAAAAGTCATAGGATCTTTTTGATTCACAAACCTTCCAACAAAAATTATTTTAATTATTTTTTTATCACTGTTAAAAAACCTCAAACTTACTGTCTCATTTCTTTTTTTTAAGATCTCTTTTTTGTTTAATGGGTTAAAAATACATAGCGCATTAATATTAAATTTTTGTTTAAGTTCACGTTTAAAATCATTGCTATTGACAATAACTTTATTTGGAACTTTGAATAAAATTTTATAAAGAAATTTTTTGATAAAATTATTTGACCATCCTGAAGGTGAGCTATTTGATCGTATAACTATCTTTACATTAAAAATTTTACAAATAATGGCACAATATAAGTTTGCTTGAAACGCTAAAACTACAATATTTTTTTTATATTTAAAAATTAATTTAATCAATTCAAATAAACATAATAAATATCTCAATCTTCTACCTTGGTTTTTTTTAAAATTAAAATTAGGATTTACAATATTTGTATTTTTAAACTTATTATTAAATTCATTAGTAGAGGTTAAAATTAATGTATTTTTTAATTTTTCTGATAAATAGTTAGCAATAATGAATAAGTTTTTTTCAACTCCACCACCTTCAATAGATGGCATAAATATTATCAATTTTTTTTTCATTTTTATTTAATATTGGTAGAATTATTATAAAATCATAAAATGGATCTTATAAGTGTTATCATACCCTACTATAAGAAAAAGCAATATATTATTTCAACAATTAATTCAGTCCTTAATCAATCTTATAAAAATTTAGAATTAATAATTATTTACGATAATGAAAATGATAATGAATTAGGGTACATAAAAAAAATAAAAAATAAAGACAAAAGAATAAAATTGATAATTAATAAAAAAAATATTGGAGCCGGTGAGTCTAGAAATAAAGGAATTAAATTTTCAAAAGGAAGTTTTGTGGCATTTTTAGATTCTGATGATATTTGGGAAAAAACAAAATTAAAAACACAATTAGGTATAATGAAAAAAAATAACTATCAAGCAACTCACACATCTTACAAAATTATAGATAAAAAAAATAAAATTATTGGTCAAAGATATGCTAGATCTTTTAAAAGCACAGTCTCTCTTTTGAAATCTTGTGATATTGGTTTGTCAACAGTGATCATTAAAAAATCTATTATAAAAAAAAAAGATAACTTCCCAAAATTAAAAACAAAGGAAGACTTTGTTTTTTGGTTATCACTTTTAAAAAAAAATATAAATATTTATGGAATTGATTTGCATTTAACAAGATGGAGAAAACTTAACAATTCCCTTTCATCATCAATAATACAAAAAATTAGAGATGGATTTACAGTTTATAATAAATATTTAAAAATGAGTTTTTTTAAATCAATTTATTATCTTTTTTTACTATCTATAAATTCTATTATTAAAAAAATTTAAGTAAGATGCTTTTTATTTATTTGTATCCATTAACTGTCTTGATAATTAATTTTTTTATTAAAAAAAAAAAGTTTTTATTTAATGAGTATCAATTAGATCATCAAAAGTTAACAAACAATCAAGCTTCATTGGTAGGAGGATATTTTTTAATAATTCCAATAATATTTTTTTTTTATAAAAGCTACTTATTATTTTCTGCAATCTGTGGATTAATTTTTATTCTAGGTATTTTTTCTGATTTAAATATTTTATCATCACCCAAAAAAAGGTTTTTATTACAACTCTTATTAATTTTTGTATTTGTTATTATAAAAAAAGTAGAAGTTTTCCCTACCAGAATTAATTTCTTGGATGAAAATTTTTCAAAAACTTATTGGAGTTATTTTTTCACAATATTTTGTTTGATGATTTTATTAAATGGTTCAAATTTTATTGATGGATTAAATGGTTTATTTTTAGGATATTTGTTGATAGTATTAACTATAATTTATCAACTAAATTTATCTAGTAATTTTAATTTATTAAATGAAAAATTAGATTTAATAATCTATGCATTCTCAATAATTTTTTTGTTTAATCTATTTAACCAGTTTTTCTTAGGTGATAGTGGTGCTTATTCTTTGGGTTTTTTTATTGGATATATATTAATCGAAATTTACACCAAAAATTTAATGATATCACCTTATTTTATAATTTTATTACTTTGGTATCCATGTTTTGAAAATTTATTTTCAATTCTAAGAAAATTAATTAAAAAAAAATCTGTTCTAATGGCAGATAATGAACATTTGCATCAATTAATTTTTATTTTAGTTAAGAAAAAATTTAAGATGAAAGATTTATTTATAAATATAATTTCAGGATTAATGATAAATTTCTTTAATTTAATTTTTTTATATTTAGGTTCAACAGATCCTGGTAATACAAAATTTCAATTATATTTATTATTAATTGCTATATTTCTTTATGTTACATTTTATTTTATTATTAAATCTGTTTTGGAAAAATCAATTACTTTTTATAAAAATTAATTTAAGTTAAGATTTTACTATCCATTTCTATCTTTACCAATTGAGCTAAATAGAATAATAAGACTAAATGAAAAAAAAAGTTGCCCTAATTTTTGGCATTACAGGTCAAGACGGATCTTATTTGGCAGAATTATTGCTTAAAAAAAATTATATTGTTAATGGTGTTAAAAGAAGATCCTCAAGCTTAAATACATCTAGGGTAGATCATATTTATCAAGATCCTCATGCAAAAAATTATAAGTTTAAACTTCATTATGGTGATGTAACTGATTCTTTATCTGTTTCATCTATAATTAAAAATATCAAACCAGATGAAATATATAACTTAGCAGCACAATCACATGTAGCAGTATCTTTTGAAGTACCAGAATATACTGCAAATGCAGATGCTCTTGGCGCTCTCAGAATTTTGGAGGCAATAAAATTTCATAATTTAACCAAAAAAACAAAATTTTATCAAGCTGGCACTTCGGAAATGTATGGAAAAGTTCAAACTAAACCACAAAATGAACAAACTCCTTTTTATCCATTAAGCCCATATGGTGTAGCAAAATTATATGCACATTGGATAACTAAGAATTATAGAGAAGCTTATAAAATTTTTGCATGTAATGGCATTTTATTTAATCATGAAAGTCCCAGACGAGGAGAAACATTTGTTACAAAAAAAATAGTTTCAGCACTTTGTAGAATTAAAGAGGGCAAACAAAAGAAACTCTTTTTAGGCAATTTAAATGCTAAAAGAGATTGGGGGCATGCTAAAGATTATTGCTTAGCTATGTGGAAAATTCTTCAACAAAAGAAACCAGATGATTATGTTATTGCTACTGGTGTTCAATATTCTGTGAAACAATTTATAAATTTAACTGCGAAAAAACTCAAAATTAAAATAAAATGGAAAGGAAAAGGATTAAATGAAAAAGCATTTGATGAAAATAATAACCCCATCATTGAATGTGATAAAAATTATTTTAGACCTTTAGATGTTAATACTCTTCTTGGGAATGCAAGAAAAGCGAGAACAAAGTTAAATTGGAAACCAACTACAAATATTAATATTTTAATAGATGAAATGATAAAATCTGAGTATCAATATTTAAATGCCAATTAATAAAAAGAGCAAGATTTTTTTAGCAGGGCACAAAGGGATGGTGGGTTCAGCTATTTATAGAAAATTAATTAACAAAGGTTTTAAAAACATAATTGTACAAAGCAGAAAAAAGCTAAATTTGTTGGACCAATCAAAAACATTTAAATTTCTTCAAAAATGCAAGCCTCAGTATGTAATTATTGCTGCAGCAAGAGTTGGTGGAATAGTAGCAAATATCAAATTTAAAAATGAATTTATTTATGAAAACCTACAAATACAAAATAATTTAATTCATGGGTCTTATCTAGCTGGAGTTAAAAATTTACTTTTGCTGGGATCTAGCTGTATTTACCCGAAGTTTTGTAAGCAACCAATGAAAGAGAAATATCTTTTGACAGGCGCATTAGAGGAAAGTAATGATGCCTACTCCATAGCAAAAATTGCAGGAATTAAGATGTGTGAGTATTACAGCAATTTATATAAATTAAATTATAAAAGTTTAATGCCACCCAATTTATATGGTCTGAACGATAATTATGATTTGAAAAAATCCCATTTTTATCCTGCTTTAATAAAAAAAATTCATAACGCCAAAATTAAAAAGAAAAAAAAATTAGTAATTTGGGGTAGTGGAAAACCAAAGAGAGAACTAATGTTTGTTGATGATTTTGCTGATGCTTCGATTTATTTTATGAATAAAAAAATTAAAGAACCCTTTTTGAATATTGGAGTTGGAAAAGACTATACAATTGAATGGTATGCTAAATTTATTATGAAAAAATTAAAAGTTAAATTAAAAATTCATTATGACAAATCAAAACCTGATGGAATGCCTAGAAAATGTTTAGATATTAGTTTAGCTAAAAAATATGGATGGAAACCAAATAGTGATCTCAACAAAGCATTAGATATTACTTATAAGGATTTTTTAAATCAAAATTAATTAATTATACTAAATATCTACCAAAATTTATTAAAAGAAGAGAACTGTAAAAAAATAAATATTTGCAGTAAATTTTTTTCTAAAAAAAATAGTTTTTTTAAATTTAAATTCAAAAAACAAAAAAAACAAAAGTAAAAACAAAGGGTCAAAATACTTATGATATATAGTTAATTGTGGATTTGATATAATTAAAATAAAAAATAACAAAATGTTATTAAAATTTATTTTAAAAATATTTACAACTAATAAAACTTTGTATAAACCAAGTTATATGACGAGTTAATTATAGTAATCAAATTATTAATATATTAAAAAATTGATGAAAAAAATTTTAATTATAACTGGTGGAGCAGGTTTTGTTGGGTCAAATTTAATTGAATATTTGTTAAATAAAACAAATTTTAAGATAATTAGTTTAGACAATTATTCATCTGGGACTAAATTAAATCATATAAATAATAAAAGGGTGACTTATTTAAAAGGGCACACAAAAGATATTAAGAAGATTTTAAAAAAATATAAAAAAAATATTCATACAGTTTTTCATTTTGGTGAATTTTCAAGAATTTATCAAAGCTTTTTAAAAATGGATGAATGTGTAGAGTCTAATTCTATTGGTTCATATGCTGTTTTTAATTTTTGTTTGTTAAATAATATTAAATTAATATACTCAGCAACCTCAGCAAGCATAGGCAATAAAGGCCAAGATAAAAATCTTTCACCCTATGCATTTAGTAAGTCAAAAAATCTTGAAATGTTAGAAAATTTAAAAAAATGGTTTAATTTCAAATATGAAATAATTTATTTTTATAATGTTTATGGACCAAGACAGATTTGCTCAGGCAATATGGCAACTGTTATAGGTATATTCGAGGATCAATTTAAAAAAAAGATACCCTTAACAATTGTTAAACCTGGTACTCAATCTAGAAGATTCACTCATATTAAAGATACAATAGATGCTTGTTATTATGCTTTTAGAACAAATAAATGTAGGCACTACAGTATTTCTAATAAACAAAGTTATAGCATTATTGAAGTCGCTAAAATGTTTGAATCGAAAGTTAAGTTTTTGCCTGAAAGATCAGGTGAAAGATATGCCTCAGCTTTAACAAATATGAACTTTTCAAATAAGGTCTATAAAATATTTGGATCTGTTAAACTAAAAGATTACATAAAAGATATAGTAAATAAGAGCTAATTTTTTATTATTTCATTGTTTACAATAAAAAATTATTAGTTATAAGTTCTTTGCCGGTAATTATTGCGTAGGTGTTATACCCGATCCCATTTCGAACTCGGAAGTCAAGCCCTACAGCGCCAATGGTACTTTGTCTTAAGACACGGAAGAGTAGGACGTTGCCGGCATTAAATTATTAGATTATGAAAATTAAAAGTTCACTAAAATCAATTAAAAAAAGAGATCTAAATTCTAAATTAGTAAGAAGAAGAGGTCGTGTATATATAATCAATAAGACTAATCCAAAATTTAAAGCAAGACAGAAGTAATTTTTATGGATGATGAAAACCATAAAAATACTTGGAATAATTTTACTAAATTTGTCTTGTGGGGAACTGTCGCGGTTATTGGTGTTTTAGTTTTAATGGCAATATTCTTGCTGTAAAATTATCTCATGAGAATTGCTTCAGTTTTAGAAAATCAAAATATTGAAAAAAGAATAGCTATTACCCCTGAGATTGCAAAAAAATATATATCTCTTGGTTTTGAAGTCTCATTATCTGAAAAATATGGAAGTCATATTGGAATTAAAGATGAAGAATATAAAGAATTAGGAGTATTAATTTCAAAAGATGAAAAAGAAATCATATCCAGAGCAGATATTATTGTTCAGTTAGGTTTATTAGATGATGACAAAAGTTCTTTATTAAAAAAAAATCAAACATTTATTGGGGTGTTAAATCCATATGACAATAAAGATAAGATAAATGATTTGGCTAAAAAAAGTATTAATATTTTTTCACTTGAATTACTTCCAAGAATTACAAGAGCTCAGTCTATGGATATATTATCCTCACAAGCAAACCTTGCGGGTTATAAAGCAGTAATAGAGTCGTTTGCTCATTTTGAAAAAGCAATTCCAATGATGATGACTGCAGCAGGAACAATACCAGCTGCAAAAGTATTAGTTGTTGGTGCAGGGGTTGCAGGACTACAAGCAATTGCAACTTCAAAA
>Ga0181607_10000364_pt1 | contig 38732 bp, 33 predicted proteins | sample 041ome_9_FD_132420 | JGI IMG/M metagenome (GOLD analysis project Ga0181607, IMG submission 132420) | Coastal salt marsh microbial communities from the Groves Creek Marsh, Skidaway Island, Georgia - 041413US metaG (megahit assembly) | ecosystem: Environmental > Aquatic > Marine > Intertidal zone...
CTCGTCACCCTGCCAGGTGACGGTCCAGTGCACGGTGTCACCGGCAGCGTAGACGCCGCTCGAACGGTCGGGATGCACGTCGAAGCGCTGGGCGGTGGCAGGAGCCAGGGCGCACAACGCGGTCATTAACCAAAAGGCGGGACGGAGGGGGAAGCGTAGTGTCATGGACGGGGCGGGACCAGGCGGGACGCCCAACCTGCACCTCACCGCTGGGCCCGGCAAGACCCCGCATCACCGGGCTCGCCTCGCGTCGCTGTATGTTCTCCACTGCTTCCCCAACCATGGCAAAACCCACCCTTCTTGAAGCCATCGCCCAACGTCGCCTCGTGTGCGACGGCGCGATGGGCACGCAACTCATGCTCGCCGGCCTGGAACAGGGCGCCTCCGGTGAGGCCTGGAACCTCACCCACCCCGACCGCGTCCTCGCGATCCAGCAGCGCTACGCCGAGGCCGGGGCCGACTGCATCATCAGCAACACCTTCGGCGGCTCCCGCCTGATGCTGCAGCGCCACGGCGTGGCCGACGACGTGGTCGCCATCAATCAGGCCGCCGTCCGTATCGCCCGCGAAGCGTTCGGCGACAAGGAGGGCTACGTACTCGGCGACATCGGGCCCCTCGGCGCCATCCTCGAGCCGTATGGAGAACTCCCCTACACCGAGGCGGTGGCAGTGCTGACCGAACAGGCCCAGGCCCTGGTCGACGCCGGAGTGGACGCCCTCATCATCGAGACCCAGACGGGCAAGGAGGAGATCCAGGCCGGCCTCGAGGCGGCCAAGGCGGCCGGCGCACCGTGCATCATCTGCTCGTTCGCCTACGACCTGTCGGCCGACAAGACCTTCTACAAAACCATGATGGGCTTTGCGCCCGAGGACGCCGCCGAGTTCTGCGAGGAGCACGGCGCCGACATCATAGCGCTCAACTGTGGCACGGGCATGGACATGACCGGCGCCGCCATGGTCGCCGAAATCTACCGGGACAACTGCGACCTGCCCATCATGGTGCAGCCCAACGCCGGGCTGCCCGTGTTGGAGAACATGAAGGCCGTCTACAAACAGCCGCCGGAGGAGACCGCCGCCAAGGTGCCCGAGGTCATCGCCGCCGGCGCCAGCATCATCGGCTCCTGCTGCGGCAGCACTCCCGAGCACACCGCCGCCATCCGGGCCAAGGTCGACGCCTATAACGCGACCAACGGCTAAACCGCCCCCGGCGGGGGAGGGCCGGTCGAGCCGGCCCATCAGTCAACAGTTGATCACGGCTTCGGTGTTAAAGGAGGACCGAATCGGGTGTATGGGTACTTACCTGTCGCACGACCATGTCCCTGCCCTCCTTTCCAAACATCTTCTCGCTCACCGGTGAAACCGCGCTGATCACCGGCGGCGGCACCGGCATCGGCCGGGCCATCGCCGAGTGCATGCACGCCGCCGGGGCCACCATCGTGTTGGCGGGACGCCGCGAAAACCTGCTGCAGGAGCAGGTGAATCGCTTGGGCGAGCGCGCCCACTACGTGGTGCATGACATCACGGTGCTGAACGAAGCCCCCGTGTTGCGCGCCAAGGCGGAGGCCCTCGTCGGCCCCATCACCTCACTGGTCAACAACGCCGGTATCCACATCAAGAAGGAGGCGGTCAAGACGACCACCGAGGAGTTTCAGCGGGTACTCGACACCCACGTGCTGGGATCACATGCCCTCACGGTCGAATTCGCCCCCGGCATGATGGAGCGCCAGCACGGCAGCATTCTCTTCACCGCCTCGATGGCGTCGCTCTTCGGCATTCCCAAGGTCATCGCCTACACCGCCGCCAAGTCGGCCTACGTCGGCATGGTCAAGGGTCTCGCCACCGAGTTCTCGCCCCACGGGCTGCGGGTGAATGCGATCGCGCCGGGCTGGATCGACACCGACATGTCGCGCGCGGCCTTCGCCGGCGATCCCGACCGCCTGCAGAAAATCCTCAGCCGCACGCCCACCGGCGAGCTCGGCACCCCCCATGACGTCGGCTGGGCCGCCGTCTACCTGGCGTCGCCCGCCGCCCACTTTGTCACGGGCACCATCCTCCCCGTCGACGGCGGGGTGAGCATCGGGTTCTGAGGCTACCACGAAATACACGAACAACACGAAAGCCTACCGACGTTCGAACGCTTTTCGTGCCATTGTGTATTTCGTGGCTAATTCAAACAGGCTGACGATTCACGCTTAACGATGCCCCCCTGCTCCGTGTTCATCCGTGTCCATCCGTGGTTGAAAACATGCCTTATGAAACGCGCCCTGCCCCTCGCCTTTCTCACCCTCGGCCTCACCCTCGGCCTCACCCTCGCCGCCCGCGCCGAGTGGGTGCAGACCGACGTCAGCCTCGGCTGGCAGCAGGACGGTGAGACGATCTGGCAATTCACCTGGGACCAGACTGAAGGGAAGCCGTTCTTCCATCCGCTCCGCACGCCCGGCGGCCCGGAACTCACCGCGCTGCATCCGGCCGACCACATCTGGCACTACGGCCTGTGGTTCTCTTGGAAATACATCAACGAGATCAATTACTGGGAGCAGAATCCGCAGACCGGCAAATCCGAGGGCCAGACCGCCTGGTCCGCCCCGACGATAACGACCCACCGCGACGGCCGCGCCGAGATCGTGCTCAAGGTCGACTACATCCACCCCACCGGTCGCGTTGATCTGACCGAGACGCGCACGATGACCGTTTCGCCCGTCGGCAACGACGGCGCCTACCACATCGACTGGTCCGCCACCTTCACCGCCGGAACCGCCGGCGCCTACCTCGACCGCACGCCCCTGCCCGACGAGCCCAATGGGGTCATCTGGGGCGGCTACGCCGGTTTGAGCGCCCGGCTTGGCCTCGGCTCCGATCCGGTCGAAATGGTTTCCGCCGAAGGTCCGCTGACGAACTGGGTCAACGACCGCCAGCGCCCGCGCACCAACGCCGTCGCCGTCACCGTCTATCCGCAGCAACCCGACTCCGGCAGCCTCGCCGTGCTGGCCGACGCCGACAACACGGCGACCGACACCGGCGAACCGTGGTACCTGATCAATTCCCAGCCCAGCCGCTTCGTCTGCGCTGCCGTGCTCGTGCCCAAACCGCTGCAGCTGGCGGCCGGCGAGGTCTGGACCATCAACTACCGGCTGGCACTACGGCCGGCTCCCTGGACCGCCCCGGACCTCAGCGCCGCGCTGTCCGCCTGGCAGCCGTGAGCCGCGATCCCCGCATCGATGCCTACCTCCAGCGGGCCGCGCCGTTCGCCAGGCTCAAACCCTCCGACCGACCTGTCGCGCGCCGTCACTCCGCGAGGAAGATCGGCCGCTGGTCGCGGTTGTTCATCAGCCGCGCCTGTTCGGTGGCGATGAAGAGGCCGTTGGGCTGCTGGATCGTGCGCGGGGTGAAGATCGTGTCGGGGGAGCGCACCGCGTTGAACCAGTGCTCGTAGGCCCGCGTGACCGCCGGCCGGGTCTCCTGCTCCGGCGTGGTGTAGACATACGCGAAGTCCGCGAACCCGGGCAGGCCCCGCAGGGTCTTGGCCGTGATGTAACGGACTGCTGAATACGGATCGTTCAGGTTGATCGCGAGCAGCGGATACATCCAGTCGTGACCCGCCGCCGCCTGGGCCTCCGGACGGCTCATGTTCCAAGTGACCACCGCCCGCTGGCCGGCGTCGCCCTCCAGCAACCACAACACCGCCGCGGCGATGGTGCGATCGTCGGCATCGAGCTCCGGCACCGGCTGGCCGTACCATTCGTCGAGCTTCGCCGCCGTCCATCCGAGCGGCTGGTCAAGGTGGCAGAGGTTGCAGGCGTTGGGGCGGCCGTGCTCGACGCTTTCGAGGACATTGGGCGATGAAACCTGGTGGCTGCGCACCGCGCGCAGCAGGCCGTAGCTGCTGTGCGGCATGTGGCAGTCGTAACAGGAGCTGCCCGCCGACTCCGGGGCGTGGAAGGTGTGGGCGGAGATGTCGCGGGCGATCTCGCCGTGGCATTGCAGGCAGTCCTGGTTCGTGCCGCCGTGATCGGTGCGGAGCTGGTCGTTGCGCCAAGCCGTCAGTACCTTGGGATCGCGGCTCTCCGGGTGCATCTCGTGGCAGGAGATGCAGGAAAAATTCCCGCCCTCGTAACACGGCGACATCACGATGCCGTTCATCTCCCGGCCGGTAACCCGCACCATGCCGTCGCCCCAGAAGCGGTTTTCAAAGAAGTGCGGATTGGTGGTCGAGAGGTTCGCCCGCGCGGCCTCGTTCTGCGAGAGCGTCGGCTCCACCATCCAGCGGTACGGCATGCTGTCGTCGCCGGAGCGGAACTGGCCTCCCTCCTGATTCCAGGCGAGCTTGGACTCCATGTCGCGGAAGCCCCACACGCTGTGGCACTGCCCGCAGGCGAGGGTGGAGCGCGGGCCGTCGAGCTCGGACGGATTGACCATCGTGTCGTCAGGGGTTTCGCCCAAATGCAGCGCGTAGCGGCGCAGCGGGTTGCGGTTGGCCGCGATATGCTCGGCCCCGTTGCTGTGGCACGATTCGCAGGAGATGCCGAACTCGGCCACCCGTGAATCGAACTCCCAGCCCTCCACGAAGCGGGGCCGGGCAAAGGTCGTGTGGCAGTCCATGCAGGCCTGGTTCCATTCGCCCACCGAGGTCGGCTCGGCAAAATCCGGCGGCAGCAAAAACGTGTCCAGCGCGGGCGCCCATTGATCGTCGGCAATGATGTAGGCGAAAGGGAAACGCTCCATCGTCCGGCCGTGCGCGGTCTCGAGCCAGAACATCTGCAGGTTGTGCGAGCCGGTGAGCAGCACGATTTCGCGCGGGGTCGACCACCCCGCCCCGGCGTCGGCGGCCGGCCGCTGCAGCGCGAAGTAGCGGTCCTCCTGCTTCACGATCCGGTGCATGATCCCCTCGTATTCTCCCTCAAAGCCGTCGATCTCGGTCGCCACCGTGTCAGCCGAGGCGACCTGGGTCATCCGTCGGTGGTAGGACTGGTGCCAGCTGTCATAGTTGCCCGGGTGGCAGGAACGGCAGCTGTCCGATGACACATAGCCGGCATGGTCGACGGCGACCGGCCGGTTGGGCGGGCCGATCGCATCGTCGGTCAACTGGTGGCCGACCGCCACCGCGGTGACAAACACGCCCCAGACCACCGCCGCCAAGCCCCCCCAGCCGGCCGCCGTCTGCGGCAGGCGGCGGCGCCAGGAGGAAACGGTCGAGCTCGGCTCACGGGACGGCACGACCCGCACGATGCGGTTCAACCGGTTTCGTGCAATGCCTCAGCGGCCGATCAGTTGCCGCCCGCATCCCCGCCCCGCGACCGGGTGCGGCGCCAGATATCCTGCAGGGCGGCAAAGTCCGCCTCCTTCGTGGCACTGGTGATCACGTGGTCGAACTTCGGTTTCTCCAACAACTCCCGCTCGGCGGTGACCATCCGCTGCTCAATCTCCGCCGGGCTTTCGCCCCGCCCGACCAGGCGGTCGCGCAGCTCGGCCAGCGGCACGTCGATGAAGACCGTCGCCAGATGCCGGGCCAGCAGGGGATGCCGGGCCGCCGACCGGCGGTAGCCGTCGACTCCCTGCACATCGACATTCACGATCAGGCTCTCCCCCCGCGTCAGCGGCTCCAGCACGGACGAGGCGAGCGTGCCGTAGCGGTTGCGCCGGTGCACCCAGGCCCATTCGAGAAACGCATCCTCGTCCAGGCGCCGATCAAACTCATCGGGCGTAAGGAAATGATAATCCACGCCGTCGACCTCGCCCGGCCGCGGATCACGGGTCGTGGTCGTGATGACGCGCGAAAACCCGGGCACCTCCGCCACCATTCGCTCACACAGGGTGGTCTTGCCCGAGCCGGCGGGGCCGGCGAGCACAAGCAGCACGGGAGCGGTGGAAGCGGCGGTCGCGGACATGGGTACCAACCTCGATCAGTAGGCGAGCGTAGTCAGCATGACGAGCACTCCGCCAACCGCGAGGACGCCACCGGCCCATTGCGCCCGGCCCGGCTTGCGATACAGCCACTCCAGAAAATCGCGGAGGCGGAACGGCGCCGCGCCGAGGTAGATCACCAGCGCCACGGCCGTGAACACCACGAGCTTGTAGACATAGATCGCACCGAAGTCGGTCAGTTCGCCGTAATCCCAGTTCATGAAGCCGGGCTCCAGCAGGTTGCCCGCCCCCAGCAGCACCAGCACGCACGCGCCGCGCACCGCGAGAAAGTCCGGCACCACGAAGAACGCGCCCGCCGTCACCGCGGCAAAGAAGCAGAAGAGAATCTTCCGATACTGACCAAAATCCGCCGCGGACAGATGCCAGATGCGGAACAAAAACCACGCCGCGCCCAAACCGAACAGCACGTACGCGGCCGATCGGGAGCGCGGAAATCGCTTCACGGAAGTGACGATCGCCGAGGACGGCAGCAGGAAGATCACGCCCAGCAGCGTGAGCAGCAATCCGGTGATCAGGGTGGCAAGCGTCAGGGTCATCGGGGGAAAGCTAGCGGGTGCCGACGCCGCTCAGCACCATTTCGCCGTACAGCGTGCTGATCGTGGCGCGTTGAATGGTGACGTCGACCACTTCGCCGACCAGGCGCGGATCGGCATCGAGGATGACCACCCGGTTGCCGGGGGTGCGGCCGGTGAAATGCGTGCCGGTCTTGTCGGGGCCCTCGATCAGGACGGACTGCACGGTACCGACCAACGACTGGTTGCGACGCTCCGAGTTGCGGCGCAGCACCTCGAGCAGCTCCTGATTGCGCGCCTCCTTGACGCTATCCGACAACTGGTCCCCCAGGTCCGCCGCCACCGTGCCGGTGCGGATCGAATACTTGAAGATGTAGGCCATGTCGAAGTTGCAGGCCTCGAACAGCTCCCGGGTCTCGGCAAAGTCCGCCGCCGTCTCCCCCGGGAAGCCCACGATCACGTCGGTGGAGAAATACATGTCCGGCACGACCGCCCGCAGCGCCTCAACGATCTCATGGTAACGCTCACGCGAATACGGCCGGTTCATCGCGCGCAGGATCCGGTTGCTGCCGCTCTGCATCGGCAGGTGCACATAGGGGCAGAGCTTGGGCAGGCGGCCGAAGGCCTCGACCAGGTCCTGCTTGAAGCCGCGCGGATGCGGCGAGGTGAAGCGGATGCGCTCGATGCCGTCGATGGCGTGCACCTGCTCGATGAGCTGCACGAAGGGCGAGATGCCGTCGGTGTGCACGTAGTCGCGCCGGCCGTAGCTGGTCACGATCTGGCCCAGCAGCGTCACCTCACGCACCCCGCGGGCGGCCAGCTGCCGGCACTCGGCCACGATGTCCGCCATCGGCCGGGAGCGTTCGTCGCCACGGGTTTTGGGCACGATGCAGAAGTGGCAGGACATGTTGCAGCCCTGCTGGATGGAGACGAACGCACTGACCTGCCGGTCCTCCGTCTCAAGATGGTCGCGGATCGTGTTCTGCGAGCCCGACTCCTCATCGATATCGACGATGGAGCTGCCGATCGGCACCCCGGCCGCGCGCGCGGCCCGCAGGTTGTCGAGATAGTCCGGCACCTGGTGAAATTTCTGCGTGCCCACGATCAGATCGACGTCGGGCAGCTGCTCCAGGATCGAGGCGCCGCGGTTCTGCGCCATGCAGCCGAGGATCCCGAGCACAAAGTCCGGATTCTTCTTATTGCGGTGCGACACGTAGGACGCCTTGCCCAGCGCCTTCTGCTCGGCCGCGTCGCGCACGCTGCAGGTGTTGAGCAGCATGATGTCGCAGTCGTCCTCGGCCCCGACGATGCGATAACCCCGCCCGCGCAGCATCGCCGCGACAGCGTCACTGTCGCGCTCATTCATCTGGCACCCGTAGGTCTTGATGTAGACGCGGTTCATTTCCGGGAGGGTTTTGCCTAGACCCGGCCCCGCTCGGGTCAAACGGGAAAGCCCCGGGGCCGGAAGTGAACAGTGCGTCAAAGACGATCGTGATTGGGCGCCCAACCTTGAAAAACCACCAGTAACCCGCTCCTTTCGGGACAGTTTCGGCTGATGCGCATCCTCCTCGTAGACGACCACCCCCTGATCCGCCTTGGTCTGGTCGCACAGATCGAGGCGGTCCCCGACCTGAAGATCTGCGGGGAGGCCGCCAACTCCCGGGAAGCCCGGGAACTGTGCCTGCGCCTGAAACCGGACGCCGACGTTGTCGACCTGATGCTGGGCGACGAGGACGGACTGACCCTGGTGCGCGAGTTGCACGCGCTGTCGCCCAAGACTCGGCTCATCGTGCTCTCCATGCTCAGCGCCGAGGAATATGGCGCCCGGGCCCACGCCGCCGCGAGGGCGACCCAGATCAGGGTGGTCAGGAAATCCGCCAGCAATTCGACCCGGATCACCTCCGGCACATATTGCGTCGTCGTGCCAGGGACCAGCCGGGCCTGGAACCAGTCAAACGTCGGGTCAAAGACCAGGAACTGCACCGCCGCCGCCAGTACCCCGGCCACCGCGGCGCCCGGCAGCCAGCCCCAATCCCGTCGCCGTTCCGGATGCCGCGACCAGAGCAGGAGGCACCAGCCCCACGCCACCATGACCACCGCCCAGGCAAAGTCCTGATGGACCGAGATCTGGCGCAGCCATAGCGGAAACCAAGTTGCAGCGTCGGACGGGTTCATCGCGGGACCACCGCACCCTGCGTCACCCCGACGCCGCGCGCAAGGATGCCGCAAAGTCCTGTTTAGGAGATATCCCTACCATCGGGTAATCGACTCTGCTCACCACACCCGTTCGGTGACTGATATGACCGATCCCATCCACTCAGGTCTGCCTTCCCACTCATATTTCAAACCCGTCGGCTGGCGGGTTGGCATCGATTATGCAAAGCCGTCCGTCGAATGAGAGCATTTCTATCCACTCTCTGGGTTTCCTTGCAGTGCCTGTGCTCTGAGAACGTCGCCGCCCGCGTGGTGTTTGCCGACGATCACGGGGCACGTCGTCATTCCTTCCGCCCACCAGCGGATCGGGAATCGATGGCCTGACCGGTTCGAACCGCGCGAACTCGCCTGTCCCCACGCCAGGTTGACCCGCCAAGAAACAAGTCGCAACGCACCGCCCGGGCGTTGAGAACCTTGGCATGGGTTTCTTCGACCGCCTTCGCGGCAAATCCTCATCCCGCCCTGCGTCATCATCGCCGTCTTCTGAGAGCGAGCAGACCCCGCCGACCCCTGCGGAGCCCGCCTCGCCGGTCGCCCCGCAACTCGACGCTGCCCGCGAGCAGCTGGAGCTGCGCAAGCTCGACGAGGCCAAGGCCATCTATGAGGAAATCCTCGCCGCGCCGGGGGGCGATCGCCCCGACGTGCTGGTACGGATTTCGGGCGACCTGGGTTCCACCGGCCATGTCGCCACGATCATCGAGCTGATCGCGCCGATCTACGACGCCGAGCGCCACGGCCCGGCGGCCGGGATGAATCTCCTGCAGGCCTATCTGGCCAAGCAGCAGCCCGAGGCGGCGCAACACGTGCTCGATCTGCTCTTCGCCCTCAACCGACCCGAACTCGAGGATCGCCTCTGGGGGTTTTCCAACGCCATTGGCGAGCTGATGACGGTGCGCCGGCGCGCCCCCACCAGCGCTCCGGGCGGGGAGGCCCGCCACATCAGCCTCGTTTCGATCAGCAAGCCGATCTGGGCCTATGGGGTCGAGGACCTCCCGGGCCTGCTGCCCGCCAAGGACGGTGCGGCCAAGACCATCGCCTTCGGCCAACTGGCCGTGCCCGGGATGAAAGACTACGAGCAGCGCATGACCCAGCCCGAGGACGAGTTGGGGCGCTTCACCCGCGGGTTCCCGCTGTGGCTGGCGGAGACACTGTATTTTTCCCGTCAATACACGACGCTCGCCGCCGTCGGGCTGACCGCGCAGCAGCACTACGCCCTGTTTCCCTTTCCGTGGGCGACCGAACACATCCGGCAGTTGATCGACACCGCCGGGCAGCCGCTCGACTACGTGATGACCGGCACGTTGGAGGAGCACGACGCCGACTACTCCCTGCAGCTGCAGCTGTGGGAGGTGAAGACCTTCCGCGAGCGCAAGACGTTCACGGCCCGCTGGACGCCGGCCACCGCCACGGAACGTCTGGCCACCCTGCACGAGCAGATCCGTTTTTTCTTTGAGTGGCAGGCCGGCGCAGGCCTGACCTACGCCGCCCCGGCCGACCCGGTGCGCTGGATTCACACGCTCGGGGCCTCGCTGTCCACTTTCCTCGTCGACAAGGGGGTGCTGCCCGCCGCCCAACTCGCGCCGCTGCCTGCCTTGGCGGCCGGCGATGTCGCGGCCAGCGTGGCCCAGCTCACCTTGGCCGATCGCTGCCAACGCGTGGGGGCGGCTGCACCCGTCGGTGGTCCCCTGGCCGACGATCCCCTGGTGCAGGCGGCGCGGGAGCGCCTGGAGGCCTGAAGAACCGGTCGACGGCCGGGGAATCATCCCGAGAGTTCTTCCGATATTCCCGGTTCTCTCCGGTCTCGCAGCCGACTTCCTCCAAGCCGTCCAGCAGGTCGTGCAGGTCCGCGCGCCAATCCTCACCCGGTTCGTGGCCGACCAACCACATGCCATGGATGTCCTGGCGAAACGTCGCGTCCCATCCGGTCGGATGCCCCCGACCGTCGACCGGATCACCCATCTCGGTGCCAGGATTAAGCGGGGTTCGGCTGGGGCCCGCCTGCTGATTGACGTAGCCCATGCCGCGGGAAAATTCCGCCCCCAGTTGTCCTTCGGGATTGGATACACCCGCCCGGACCAGGCCCTTGGCAGTCAACCCCAGGCCGCAGAACGGACGCGGCCAGGGTGCCGCGGGATTCGCCCGGTGCTGATTGCGCTCCTGCCATACTTCATGGGCGGAGGGCACTCGGACTTCGACCGTGGACAGGTAAAGGCGGCAGCGAGCCGCATCCCAGGCGGCGGGAAATCGAAAAAAACAAAACGTCGTGACCGAACGACCATGACTCTGCAGCACATTGCCCTGCACCGCGTCCAGAATGGCACGGTCGGCGGGCGCAGCGGGATCAAGCGCTGGATAGTGGTCCCGCCGGACGAAACGATCAAACACCCATTGACTCAGGAAATTTAGCAGGACCATGGCAGGGAAGAAAGCAGGCGGCACACCGAATGCCGGCCGCGACTGCCATTGTGTATACTATGATCCGGGCCTTGTCCTTGCGGGAATTTGGTAAATTAGGCCGGGATAATTGCCCAAAGGGCGCCTTTCTTGCCAAACCTCCCCGGGGTCGCATTGTCCGCCTTTTCATGGCCTCGACCGCCGACCTGCGCATCCTTGAAACCCGTCCGCTGATCACGCCGGAAGTGCTCGCGCGGGAGATTCCATTGTCCGGGGCCGATACCGAGCTGATCACCCGTGCCCGCCGGGAGATCGCGGCGGTGATGCGCGGCGAGGATGACCGCCTGCTGGTGGTGGCCGGACCGTGTTCGATCCATGATCCCGCGGCCGCGCTCGATTACGCCGCCTTGTTGCAAGCCGCCGCCGGGCAGCACGCCGCCGACCTGCTCGTCGTCATGCGCGTCTACTTCGAGAAGCCGCGCACCGTCGCCGGCTGGAAGGGGCTGATCAACGACCCGGATCGCAGCGGAACCTACCGGATCAACGAAGGCCTGCGCCTCGCGCGGCAGCTGCTCGTTGACATCACCCGCCTCGGCCTGCCCATCGCGACTGAATTTCTCGATACCACCCTGGGCCAATACTACGCCGACGCGATCAGCTGGGGTGCCATCGGCGCCCGCACCGTGGAGAGTCAGGTGCACCGCGAACTCGCGTCCGGCCTGTCGACTCCGGTCGGGTTCAAGAACCGCACGGACGGCGATCTCCAGGTGGCGGTCGACGCCATCCGCTCGGCGGCGCGGCCGCACTGGTTTCCCACCCTCACTCACAACGGCTCGCCGGCCATCATGGGCACCTCCGGCAACGACACCACGCACCTGGTGCTGCGCGGCGGCACCGCCGGTCCGAACTATTCCGCCGACCATGTGGCCGCGGCGGTTGCCTTGCTGGAACAGCACAACCTGCCGCCCCATCTGATGGTAGACTGCAGCCACGCCAACAGTGGCAAGGACCCGGAACGCCAGCCCGCGGTCGCCGCCGAGCTGGCCGCCCGGATCGCGGCGGGCGAACGTACCGTCGCCGGCGTGATGCTCGAAAGCCACCTGCTCGGCGGCAACCAATCCATCGACGCCCAACCGCTGGTCTATGGCCGCAGCGTGACCGACGGATGCCTGGCCTGGGAAAAGACCCTGCCCGTGCTGGCCGCGCTGGCCGCCGCCGTGCGTTCGCGCCGCGGCGCCTGAACGGGCCGGTTTGTCACGCGCTGGCTGACGCCAGTTGGCCGCAGCCGGCGGCGATGTCGATGCCGCGGCGCTGCCGCACCGTGCTGGGCAGGCCGTAGTCGGCCAGAATGGCCTGGAAACGCTGGGCCGACGTGTTGTCACTCGGGACGCCTCCGTATCCATAAGTCGGATTCAAAGGAATCAGGTTCACCTGCGCCGGGATCGTCTGCAGGAGCCGGCCGACGGCGTGGGCGTCCTCCGGACGGTCGTTCTTCCCCTCGATCAGTGTCCACTCGAAGAAGATGCGTCGCTCCATCTGCGCCGCGTAGTGGCGGCACGCGTCCATGAGCTGGTCGAGCGGCCACTTGCGCGCGGCCGGCACCAGGGCGGCGCGCTCGTCCTGCGTGGCCGCGTGCAGCGACACCGCGAGGTAGATCGGCTGCCGCTCCTCCGCGAGGCGCCGGATACCCGGCACGACCCCGACGGTGCTCAGCGTGATCTTCTTGGCGCCCAGCGCCATCCCGCCCGGCTCGCGCAGGATCTCCGTCGCCTTGATGACGGCGTCGTAATTGTGCAGCGGCTCACCCATGCCCATGAGCACGATGTTGCGCAGGCGTTCGTGCCGATGGTGCGGCGAGTCGTGGTCCACCTCGGCAAGGGCGGGCGCGTCCGTCGCGGTCGCCCGCAGGACCCGGTCGACGTGCCAGGCCTGGGCGACGATTTCCGCCGTGGTCAGGTGCCGCCGATAGCCCATCTGGCCCGTGGCGCAAAACACGCACCCCATCGCGCACCCGACCTGCGAACTGATGCAGGCCGTCACCCGGCCGGAGTAGCGCATGAGCACCGTCTCGATCCGATGCCCGTCAGGCAGTCCCAGCAGGTATTTGCGCGTGAACCCATCCTGGGAATGCGTCTCCAACGCCACCGGCAGCATGGCGGCGGTGGTCTCGCGATCGAGGCGCGCGGCGAGCGCCGCCGGCAGGCCGTAAAGGGCCTGCCAGTCCGTGCGGCCGTGCAAATAAAGGTGCCGCCAGATCTTGCCGGCGTGCACGGGCTTGAAACCCCATGCCTCCACCAAGTCACCCAGCTCGCTCCGGGTCAGGCCCCACAGTGAAATTGGCGCCGGTGCGGTCATGATGGATCCACCGGGTCACGCAGGCTCGCCCGGGCCGCCGCAATCGGCACCGCCTGGCGCTGCCGGTCGAGCACGACATGGGTTTCGTGGTATCCCGCATCTTCCAGCAGGCTCAGGGCCGCGGCAAAGCCGTCCCCCACCCGCTCGGGCTGATGGGCGTCGGCGCCGATGACCACCGGAATGTCCCGCGCCCGCATCAAGGCCAGCATGGCCGCCCCGGGGTTCATTTCCGGGTAGGATTTGTTGAGACCGCTGGTGTTGAGCTCCATCGCCACGCCGGTCGCCGCGATTCGGTCGAGTGCCCGGGCGATGAAGGGCTCGATCCGCTCGAACTGCCAGGCCGCCGGATCGAAGTTCTTGACCAGATCGGGATGCGCCAGCGTGTCGAAGAGCCCGGTCTCCGCGGCTTCCGCCAGGTGGTCAAAATACAACTGCTGGTAGGCAAACAGATCGCCGGTGAAATACTGGGCGCGGTAATGCGAAAGCTGCATGTGGACCGAGCCCAGCACATGGTGCAGGGGGTGACGGTCATGCAGGTTACGCAACCAGTCCTCGACCCCCGGATAATAGTCGCTTTCCAGGCCGACCCGCACGTCGACCTCCCCGGCAAAACGGGTGGCGGTCTCCGCAATCAGCCGGTGGTAGGACTCATACTCCAGCGGCGACATGCGCACATCGGCACTGATCCGGTCCGGCAACGGACAATGACAGGTGAACACGATGCCCCGCAGACCTCGCGCCACCGCCCTGGCGGCGTACTCCGCCGGTTCGCCCTGAGCATGGTGGCACAGGGGCGTGTGGGCGTGCATCTCGTAGAGGATCGGCGCAGTCAAAACGGTTGCAGACAAAGGCGCGACCGGGGACAGGTGCAAGCCCGGCCGCTGCGGGCGCACCGGTCCGGGCCGAGTTGCATTTTGACAGGGGCGGCCCGGTGCGCCCAGCATGCGCGACGATGGCAGACCTGGCCGGATTGCGCAAAGATTACAGCTTGGCGGGGTTGAGCGAAAAGGACCTCGCGAAGAATCCGTTTCGCCAATTCGAAAAATGGTTCCAGGAGGCGGAGGCCGCAAAGGTCATCGAGCCCAACGCCATGACGCTGGCCACCGCCGCGGCTGACGGCCGGCCTGCCGCGCGCACGGTCCTGCTCAAGGGCCTCGATGGCCGGGGGTTCGTGTTCTTCACCAACTACGAAAGCGAAAAGGGCCGTCACCTCGCGGCCAACGCCCGGGCCAGTCTGCTGTTTCCATGGTTGGCGATGGAGCGCCAGGTGCGCATCGACGGCCCGGTGGAGAAGGTTGGGGCCGAAGAGACCGAGGTCTATTTTCACAGCCGCCCGCATGGCAGCCAGCTCAGTGCCTGGGCGTCGCCGCAGAGTACCGTCGTAACCGGCCGCTCCGCCCTTGAGGCCAACCTCCGCGCGGTCGAGGAGAAGTATGCCGGCGCCGTCGTGCCGGTGCCCCCTTTCTGGGGCGGCTATCGCGTCGTGCCCGATACGGTGGAATTCTGGCAGGGTCGGCGCAACCGGTTGCACGATCGCCTGCGCTATCGCCGCACGGCCGACGAATGGGTCGTCGAGCGCCTGGCCCCCTGAGTGCCATGGCCGGCTCCCCGCACGCTCCGTCCGCAGCTCCGCCGGCGGACTTGTTGACCGGTGTCTTCGACTGCCTCGATGCCGCCGTACTGATTCTCGACGCCCGGTTCGAACGCGGCGGCCTGACAATCCAGCACGCCAACCCCGCCGCCGCCCGCACCTTCGGCTACGTGGTCGAGCAATTGGTGGGGCTGCCGCACGGTTGCCTGCATGTACAGCCCGATGACGTGCAGGCCGCCCGCCGCTGGTTGGTCGGTCTGCCCGATTCCGCACCGTTCCTCGGCGAAGGGCTGATGCGACGGGAGGATGACTCCCGCCTGATAGCCTCGTGGACCTTCACCCCCCTGTACGGCGAGGACCACGAGGTCACCCACATCGTCGCCGTCTATCGCGACATCACCCAGCAAAGCCGCCTGCGCGAGGAGGCTGCCCACGCCCAGCGGCTCGAGGCCGTCAGCCGCCTGGCCGGGGGAGTCGCGCACGACTTCAACAATCTCGTTTCGGTCATTCGCGGCTATTGCGAGATCCTGGGGGAAACGATCGGGGACCACCCGAAGGCCCGCAAGGAAGTCGGCGAGATCCACGAGGCGAGCCAGCGCGCGGCCGAGCTGGTGCGACAACTGTTGGTGCTCAGCCGCCGCCAGGCCGTCACCCCGCAGGTCATCGAGCCCAACCGTTTCCTCGAGAAGAACCGCACCATCCTGAGCCACCTGCTCGGCCCCGCGGCCAAGCTGCAGCTCGATCTCGCGCCCGACGCCGCCAACCTGCAGGTGGATCCGGCGCAACTGCAGCAGGCGTTGCTCAATCTGGTGATCAACGCCCGCGACGCGATCAACCCGGACGGGGTGGTCACCGTGTCCACCGTCAACCGCACCGTGCCGCCGGGCCGCAATCGGCGCAGCACGGATCTGCGACCCGGCGACTACGTGAACATAACGGTCGCTGATGACGGCTGCGGCATGGATGCATCGACCCAGGCCGCCGCGTTCGAGCCTTACTTCACCACCAAGCCGGAGGGCATCGGCACGGGCTTGGGGCTCGCCCTCGTCCACGGGATCGTGCGCCAGAACAGCGGGCACGTGATCCTGCACAGTACGGTCGGCGCCGGCACCACCTTCGAGCTGCTCTTCCCCGCCGTGCAAACCGGCTCAACCGAGTTTGCCACCAACCTGGGCCGCCTGCCGGGTTCCTTGGGACACGAACATGTCTTGCTGATCGAACACGATCCCGTGGTGCGACGGATGGTGGCGGAAGCGCTCTCGACGGCCGGCTACCACGTAACCGCCGTGGCCCGGGCCGCTGCGGTCGGCCCGGCGTTGGCTCGGACAAACGCCACGCTGCACCTGGTCATTGCCGACGCCCAACCCGACCAGGAAACCGTGTTGCAGGCGCTGCACGGGCAATACCCCGATCTCGCCCTGATCCGGTTGCCGGACGCGGAACCCGCCACGCTGTCGTGGCTCGACATCGCCCGGCAGGTCGTCCTGCCCAAGCCCATCTCGCTGCACGCGCTGTTGCGTGCCGCCCGCGACCTGCTCGACGATCGGACCTGACCTGTTTCCCGTGCGCCTTTTCCTGATCCGCCACGCCCACGCTGTCGCCGAAGCCGCATCCGACGCCGTCCGTCCCTTGAGTGAACGCGGCCGCCAGACCACAGCGCATGCTTCCTCGTTCTTTCGCCAGAACGGCGTACTGCGGCCGGGCCAGATCTGGCACAGCCCTCTGGTGCGGGCGTACGAAACCGCCTCCGCCCTCGCCACCGGACTGGAGATCGACGTGCCGCTGGTGGAAACCGACGGCCTGCTGCCCGGGGACGACCCCGCGCTCATGGCCGCGCGGCTCGCCGAGTATCCGCCCGTGCACGATCTCGCCCTGATCGGACACCAGCCCCATCTGAGCCATCTCGCCACGCTGCTGATTCGCGGCAAGCCGCAGCCCAATGCTTTTCATTTCAAAAAGAGCGCGGTGCTGGCGTTGCGGCGGGCCGATCAACTGCATCCCAAGACCGGTCTGCCCCGCTGGCGCGTGGCCTGGCACTTCTCGCCCGAGATGTTGCTCGAAGGCTGACCGCCACTTCAGCGTAACGGCGGACCGCTCGATATCGGGTCGGCCACCAACTGCCGCAAAGTCGGCAGGAGAATCGGCTTGGTCAAAGCTCCCTGGATCAAGCCCTCCGCCCACGCCTGTTCGGCTTCGGGCGCCGGATCACCCGACATCAACACAATGGGCAGATCCGGGTCGATTTCCCGCATCCGACGCGCCACCGCCAACCCCTTAAGCCCCGGCAGTTCCTGATCGAGCAGGACCAGGTCGAAACGGGATTCCGCGGCCAGGGCGGCGATCGCGCCCGGGCCATCCGGCGCCGCTACCGGATCCGCTCCGAGGCTACACAACAGCATCCGCATCAACTCGCGCACGGAGCCGTCGTCATCAACCAGCAACACGCGCCGCGGGCGCGACGGGTCGGCCGGAGAAGCAGGGGCGGGCGACATGGTCCCCTTGGCAATGACCCCGCTCACCCGGGAGCGTCAATGCTCGGTGGCCTGTCGCGGCGGAGATTGCGATTCGCCGGTTGCGAGCGGCCTCCTCCTGCCACAGGTTCCCGCATGCTCGACCGGCTGCCTGATCGCGATGCCTCCGCCGCCGCCAACATGGCGACCGATTTCCTGTTGCTGCAGCACTACCCCCGGGCCACCCACGCCCGGCTGCGCTTCTACGGCTGGCAGCGACCCGCGGCGACCTTCGGCTACAGTCAGCCCATCGCCTGGGTGCGGGAGCAACTGGCCGGCGATCCTCCCCTTGAGCTGATTCGGCGGCCGACCGGCGGCGGGATCGTGGATCATCGGGACGACTGGACCTATGCCCTCGTCCTGCCCCGGGGTCATCCGCTGGCCGATGCCCGCGCCGCCGACAGCTATGCGGCCGTCCATCGGGTTCTGGCCGAGGTCCTCACCGGTCAGGGGGTGCCGGCGCGGCTGGCCGACGCCTGCCCGCCGGCCGATGCGGGTCCGGGTCGCGGTCCCGGCGTTTGCTTTGCCCGCGCGGAGTGTGCCGATGTCGTGCGGGCCGACACCGGCGCCAAGATTGCCGGCGCGGCGCAGAAACGTTCCAAGCACGGCCTGCTGCTGCAGGGCTCCCTGTGGCGACCGCACGTCGGCCCGGTGGATCGGCTCACCTGGCAGGACGCGTTCGCCACCCGCCTCGCCGCGTTGCTGGATCGCGAGATCCGCGACACCGCCTTCCCCGCGGAATGGGACGAAGCCGTCAACGCGCTGGCGGAAAATTACGCCGCTCCCGAGTGGAACGAACGACGGTAAATGTCGCGACCGGAATTCGTATCTGAAGATATGATACGATGATCGGGTCGGCCTCGCGGCGGCGGAAAAACCCGACGTATTTAGATCTATGATACGTCGGTTTTTCCGGCTTTGGAGCCGATATGAAATTCGGCAAACTCCTATCACTGGGTACTTGCAATTGTGCATAACTATTTGATGCTCGGGCGACACGGCGCACGGTGCGCCCGTAGTTCGAACGCTTCTCCAAGCGCGCGAACAACAGATCAGAACCAACCAAGATCCCCCGAAAAGGAGACTGCTATGGCAAAAGCCAAAAAGACGGTGAAGAAGGCTGCGAAGAAACCCGCTGCCAAGAAAGCCCCGGCCAAAAAGAAGGCGCCGGCCAAGAAAGCTGCCAAAAAGGCAGTGAAGAAGGCCCCCGCCAAGAAGAAGGCTGCGGCCAAGAAGAAGGCCCCGGCCAAGAAGGCTGCCAAGAAGGCGCCGGCTAAGAAGAAGGCCCCGGCTAAGAAAGCCGCCAAGAAGAAGGCCCCGGCCAAGAAGGCCGCCAAGAAGGCGGTCAAGAAGGCCCCGGCCAAGAAGAAGGCCGCCAAGAAAAAGAAGAAGTAAGAGTCAGTCTTCTCACCAAAACTGTACCAAGCAGCCGCCCCTTACCGGGCGGCTGCTTTTTTGTCCGCCCGGCGCGCGGTTACTCCACGTCCCACTTCAACGGCGACGGCCCGGGGCCGACCAGTTCGAGTTCCTGTTCCGCCTCGGCGGCGGCCTCTTCGGGCGGCAGTTCTTCCAACGGGGCGAAGCGTTCGGAGGAAAACCCGAGCTCCTGACTGTCGGCATGAAACGGGTCGGGCGGGTTGTGCAATTCTTCCAACAGCAGCCCCACCGTCGCGGAGTCGCCCCCCTTCACCACCTTCTCCCGGCCGAGAAACACTTCACGAATGGTGTAGGTGTCCCCCTTGTTGGGCAGCTGCTCGTAGATCGCCCGGATCAGGTCCGGGAAATTGTCATTGGTGCAGACGACGCGCTGGCCCTTTTGCATGATCGGCCACCCGAAGGCGTTGAGACGGGTTTGGCAAGCCGCCGTGCAGGCTCAGCCGCCCTCGGGGTTCAATTCACCGCTCCAGTCCCGCTGGGTGCCGAGCGGACCGATCGGGTCGATCGCCCGCGAGGCGGGGGGCGTGACATGCGACGTCATCTTGAACAGATCCTCGCGGCGGTCGAGGCGCGGCGTGACCGTGCCGAGTTCACGGGCCTCGTGCAGGTCGTCGAGATCAAGGTCGCAGATGAGCACCGTCTCCTCGTTGGAATCGGCCTCGGCGGCGATGCCATCACGGGCGAAGGCGTAATCGGACGGGGTGAGCACGGCGGCCTGGGCGTAATTGACGTCCATGTTCTCGACATCGGGCAGGTTGCCCACGCAGCCGGCCAGGGCGACGTAGACCTGGTGCTCGACCGCCCGGGCAGCGCAGCAGTAGCGGACCCGGAGGTAGCCTTTGCGATCGTTGGTGCAGAACGGCACGAAAATGATTTCGGCGCCATGGTCGGTTAGATGCCGGGCGGCCTCGGGAAATTCGGAGTCGTAGCAGATGAGCACGCCGATCTTGGCCCCCGGCGTTTCGATGACCTGCAGGGAATTGCCGCCGCTGATGCCCCACCAATGCCGTTCGTTGGGCGTGATGTGCAGCTTGGGCTGCTCGTGGACGGAGCCGTCGGGCAGGCAGACGGTGCAGATGTTGAGCAGTTGCTTCCCCACCTTGGTCGGGTGGCTGCCGCCGATGATGGTGACGCCATACTTGATCGCGAGGTCGCGCAGCAGGCCGACCACCTTGGGCGCGAGTTTCGACAACCGCCGCATGCCCTCGCGGGGCGACTTGGTATGCGTGGTGGAGAGCAGCTCCATCGTGAACAACTCGGGAAACAGCACGTAGTCGGCATCGCTGTCGGCCGCCACGTCGGTGAAATAGGTGACCTGCCGGGCGAAGTCCGCGAAGGAGGTGATCTTGCGCATCTGGTACTGCACGCAGGCGACCCGCACCTTGCGCGCTCCGGTCTTGTGCGGGCGGTAGTCCGGGTTGAGCCACTCGATCAGGCTGGCGTGGTTGTGACTGTTGGGATCGAGCAGGTAGTTGGGCACAACACCGCGCAGCTGAAACCCTTCGCGGAGTTGGAAACTGAGCACGAGGTCCCGGAACTCGTCGGTCACAACCCGCTCGGCGTATTCCTGCGGCGTCATTTCGTGCGCATGATCCTTGTAATTCCACAGGCGGCCGCCGGCGAGGATGCGGCGCTTATTGAGTTTGCGGCAGAGTTGCCGCCGCGCCTCGTAGAGCGCCGCGCCGACCCCCAGACCCCGCGCCTTGGGATGCACGTAGACATCGGCGCCGTAGAGGGTGTCGCCCTGCAGGCTGTGATTGTTGAAATAGCCGCTGTCCGTGATGCCCGACCAGGTGTGGTTGCGCAGGGGGTCGGGACCGAGATCGACCACCAGGGTGGCGGCCGCGCCCACAATCTTGCCGCCGACTTCGGCCACGAACTGTCCTTGGGGAAACACCCGCAGGTGGTTGGCCAGGTGGGCCTCGCCCTAGACCACGTTCTCGTTGGCCAGGACCGGGTAGGCGGCGATGTTGAGCTTAATCAGCGCCGGGATGTCGCGCAGGGTCGCACGCCGGGACCTTCACCCGGGCCTTGGCCTTGGCTTTTGCTTTGGGTTTGGACATCCGATGACGGTAACCGGCGAAGAGAGGGCGTCAAATTTACCCGCGCCCACGCGAACCGGTCGCCGTCAGTCGATTCGCGCTTCGTCGAAATCAATCAGGTCGGGCACGCTGATGATTTCGCCGATCCGGTCGGTGCAACCCATGTTGGTGAGCGCCTCGGCCAGGAACTCGCGGCCGGCTTCGGTCATGCCCTTTTGCACCAGCTCCCGGTTCCATTTCGCCGCCTGCACCTCGGTCGGGAAAAGCGCCAGCAACTTGGCGTCGAGTTCGGCCTCGTTGGCCGACGTGTGCACCGCCTCCTCGATCTGCGCCGGGTCCACGCCCAGGTGCATGCTCAGAAACCGGTCGAGACCCCGCTTGTAATTCTTGGCGTAGCTCTTGGGCAGCGCGCCGTGCTGCTGCACATAGCGGCACTTGGCGATCATGCGCGGCAGATAGAGCAGCCCGGTCGCGCGGTGCGGCAGGTAGGGCGAGGGCAGCTCGGTGAGCACCTCGCCGGTGGAGCCGGGAATCGGTTTGGACTTGGCCATGGTGCGGAGGCTCAGTTCAGGAACGAGCAGATGTATTCGCAGAGCTCACCGCGGTCCGGGACCGTGATGGTAAAGCCGCTGTTGGCCGGCACATCGAAGCAGGTCCCGGACGCGTAGCCGGCGGACGCCGTCGTCCCGTCGAGGACGACCGAACAGGCCCCGGCCACGATCTCCATGCGCTCGGCGGCGGCCGTGCCGAAGTGGTAGGTTCCGTGACGGATAAGACCGAGCGTCTTTTTCGACCCGTCGGCGAAATGCACGGTATGCGAGACGACGTCGCCGTCGAAGTAGACGTTGGCCTTGGTGTCGACGGTGACGTTGGCAAAGGAAACGGGGAGCGACATTGAACCGCCATCCAGACGCATGCGTTCAGGTATCGGCAAGCCCCAGTTTGAACAGCCGGTTGGCGTTGCGCCACATGAGCTTCTCATAGTGCGCCTCGGGCAGATCGAGCCCCCGCACAAACTTCAGGTAGGTGCGCATCCGGCAGATCGGCCAATCGGTGCCGTAAAGCAGGTAGTTCGGGTCGCCGGCGTAGAGAATCATGTCCTTCATCTGCTCGACCATGAAGTCCTCGAATCGCTCGGTGAAATCGCCCAGCACGAAGCCGGAGATGTCGGTCAGCACGTTCTTGTTCTTGTAGACAACCTCCATCGCGTCGCGGATCCACGGGTTGCCCACATGGCAGATGACAAGTTTCAACCCGGGAAAATCCACCGCCACGTCATCGACCGCCAGCGGATGAGCATACCGCACCTTGGCGCGGGGCGAATAGGTGTCGCCGGTGTGGATCATCACCGGCACGTCAAACTCCTGCGCCAGATCGTAGAGCACGCGGCAGCGCGAGTCGTAGGGATAGAAGGGCTCGTAGCCCGGGTAGAGTTTGAGTCCCTTCACCAGGCCGGCCCGGAGGTAGTCCGCCAGCTCGCGCAGATCCCGCTCCTTGTAGTTCAGGAAACTGACGCCGGCAACCACGCCCATCTGCGGGTTGTCCTGCGTGATTTCGACGACCTCGCGCGTCGAGGGCCGGTGCTCGTTGACCTTGTAGGAGGTCAGGATGAGCGCGTAGTCGACCTAGTTGTAGCGGAGGGACTCCTGCAGTTCCTCGTAGCGCGCCGCCAGCGGCACAACCTTGGTTTCGTCGTAGTTGTTCAGGTGGGTGTGGACGTCGACGATCATGCAGCCACCTTAGGCCCGCCTGCCCGTCGCTCAACCTCCGTCGTGTTTTAAAGCCGGCAGCAACGCGACGGCGATCAAGCCCAGGCCGGCCATGAGCAGCAGGGCCGGACCATAACCCGCCGCACTCACCACGACGCCGGCCAAAGCGACCGCCCACGCCTCGCAACCGTTGGTCGCGGCCATGAAGGTGCTGAACTGCGTGGCACCCAACCGACGATCCGTGAGATCCATGAAGAGCGCATACGACGCAGCCGTAAACCCGCCGATCGCGAGATAGACCGCGCCCAGCATCACCATGGCCCCGGTGCCGCCGGTCCCCAGCCAGATTGCCGCCCCCAACAAAGCAACCGAGGCAGTCACCGCCGCCAACATCGCCGCCACGCGGTGACGGCGCGATCCCCCATCGGCCCAGCGACCACCCACCCAGCCGCCCACCGCCATCAAGGCCACGACCGGCAACGCAAAGAAAAACCCCGTCGTCTGCTCCCCCACCCCGCGGTCAATCAACAGCGGCCCCGCCAACGCACCCGCCTTCGAACCCCGCGCCGGCCAGCAGGGCAAAGCCCAGTCCCACCCAAGTCGGGCGTCGCGCCAGCACCGCCCGCAGCGTGGACCAGAATTGCCGACGCGATTCACCCGCCACCCGGGCCGGCTCGGCGACCTGCGTCAGCAACACCACCAGCGATCCCCACACCGCCACGACCAACGCGCCCATGACCAGTGGCCAGCCCCCCCGACTGGCGAGGACGATCGCCCCGCCGCCAAACAGGCTGCGGCCGGCCAGCATGCCGATCTGCATGGCTGCGTTGAGCCGGCCGCGCCCCGTCGCCGCCACCGATGCCACCGCGAGGGCATCGATCGCCACATCCTGCGTCGACGCACAGACCGCATGCAGCAACAGGAGCCCGACCCACCAGGCAAACCCATCCGCCGGATCGATCATCGTGAGCGGCAGCAGCGCCAGCCCCATGCCGAGTTGAGCCGCCATCGCCCAGTGGCGAAAGCCCCACCGCGGTCCCCGCCACGCATCCACCAGGGGCGCCCACAGGAACTTCAGCGTCCACGGCAGCACCAGGGTCGCCGTCAGCGCGGTGATCCGTTCGACCGCCACGCCCTCGGCGCGCAGCAACGTCGGCAACGCCCACCACAGGAACCCGATCGGCGCCCCCTCGCTGAAATACAGCAGGGCAAACCGCCAATGGCGGCGGTCGGAACCTGCCGAGCTCGTTAGCTCAGGCATGTCGTCATGCTGACCGCGTCGGTCAGCGATGACGACACTCGATCAAACCAGCGCCGGAGCCTTGGCTTCCTCGAAGCGGTACATGGCTTTCGGGAAATCCGGGGTCGGCGGGTGCGGGATGACCTTCCAGAACTTCTTCACCGCGTTGCCCCAGTCCTTCACCAACGCGTCGGCGTGCGGCGAGCCGGTGAGGGTGGCGTGCACGGTGATGAGCTGCGCGAGGCTGGCGCTCTCCTCCTCGTCCTCGATGCGCTCCAGCCCGATCATGGCCGGGTTGGTGCACTTCTCGAACTTGTCCGCGTCATCGTACACGAAGGCGAGACCGCCGCTCATGCCGGCGCCGAAGTTCTTGCCCGTCGGGCCGAGCACCACGATGAGGCCGCCGGTCATGTATTCGCAGCCGTGGTCGCCCACGCCCTCGACCACCGCGGTGGCACCGGAGTTACGCACCCCGAAGCGTTCGCCCGCCCGGCCCGCCGCGAAGACATAGCCGCCCGTGGCGCCATAGAGGCAGGTGTTGCCCACGATCGACTGCTCGTGCCAGACGAAGGTCGAGGTGTGACGCGGGCGGATGATGATCTCGCCGCCGTTCATGCCCTTGCCAACGTAGTCGTTGGCCTCGCCGTTGAGGGTGAGGCGGATGCCGTTGACGAGGAAGGTGCCGAACGACTGGCCGGCCGAGCCGGTGAAGCTCAGGTCGATCGTCCCGGGCGGCAGGCCTTCGTCGCCGCGGGTGTAGGCGATCTGGCCGGCGAGACGTGTGCCCACGTCACGGTTGACGTTGGTGATCTTGTAACGGGCGCTCAGGCGCGAGGCCTCGCCGAGGATGACGTCACGCGCCTCCTGCAGGATGGCCTCGTCGAGGGAACCCTCGCCTCCGAAACGTTCATTGCGCTCGCGGGTGTGGTAGCGGTCCGTCTCACCGGACGGGTCCGGGTTGTGGAGCAGCTTGGAGAGGTTGATGAGCTTAGTCTTCGGGTTCGCCGGATCGTCGATCTGCTCGAGCAGGTCGACGCGGCCGATGATGTCGTTGATCGTGCGCGCCCCGAGCTTGGCGAGGTAGAGGCGCACGTCCTCGGCGACGGCGTTGAAGAAGTTGATCACGTTCTCCGGCTTGCCGCGGAACTTGGCCCGCAGGTCCTCGCGCTGGGTGGCGACGCCGACCGGGCAGGTGTTGAGGTGACAGACGCGGAACATGGCGCAGCCGGCGGCAATCAGCGCGGCCGTGCCGAAGTTGAACTCCTCCGCGCCGAGCAGCGCGGCGATGACGATGTCGCGCCCGGTCTTCATGCCGCCGTCGGTGCGGAGCACGACGCGGCCGCGGAGGCCGTTCTGCATCAACACCTGGTGGGCCTCGGCCACGCCGATTTCCCACGCCGAACCGGCGTTCTTGATCGAGGCGAGCGGCGAGGCGCCGGTGCCGCCGTCATGGCCGGACACGAGCACGACGTCGGCGTAGGCCTTGGCCACACCGGCGGCGACGGTGCCGACGCCGGACGACGAGACGAGCTTCACGCAGACCTTGGCGCGCGGATTGACCTCCTTGAGGTCGAAGATGAGCTGCGCGAGATCCTCGATCGAATAAATGTCGTGGTGCGGCGGCGGGGAGATGAGGGTCACGCCCGGCACGGAGAACCGCAGCTTGGCGATCATCGGCGAAACCTTGTGGCCGGGCAGCTGGCCGCCCTCGCCGGGCTTCGCGCCCTGCGCCATCTTGATCTCGATTTCCTTGGCCGAGGAAAGGTAGGCGGCGGTGACCCCGAAGCGGCCGGACGCAACCTGCTTGATGGCCGAGTTGGCGTTGTCACCGCCGGCCCGGACGTTGTAGCGGTCGGGGTCCTCGCCGCCTTCGCCGGAGTTGGACTTGCCACCGATGCGGTTCATGGCGACGGCGAGCGCCTCGTGGGCCTCCTTGGACAGGGCGCCCATCGACATGCCGGCGGTGGTGAACCGCTTGCGGATGTCCTCAATGCCCTCGACCTCCTCAAGGTCGACGCCCTGCGCGGGGAACTTGATTTTGAGCAGGTCCTTCAGGGCCACCGGCTGGTGGTCGTCGGCCTGCTCCTTCCACGGCTGCCACGACTCGTAGTCGCCCCCGCGGTTGAACTTGTTCATCGCGGCGATGAGCTTCGGGCTCCAGGCGTGGTATTCGCCTTCGCCGCGCTTGTTGACGCGGTAGTAGCCCTCGGGCTTGACCTCGAGGGCGGCGGCCTCGCCCTCGGCGGGCGGCGGCGGGAAGGCGTTCGCGTGGCGCTCCAGCGTCGCCGCGGCGATCTGTTCGTAGTCGATACCGCCGATCGGGGTCGGCACGCCGTAGAAGCACTCGTCGATCACGCGATGGGAGATGCCCAGCGCCTCGAACATCTGGGCGCCACGATAGCTGAAGAGGGTCGAGATACCCATCTTGGCCATGATCTTGCGCAGACCGGCCTCGATCGCGGTGCGGTAGTTGGCCCGGGCCTCGGCCGGGGTCAGCTTGGCGTCCTCGCTGCTCTCGGCCGCGAGCTTGCTGACGATCTGCAGCGCCAGGTACGGGTTGACCGCGTTGACCCCCATGCCGAGCAGGCAGGCGATCTGGTGCACTTCGCGCGCCTCGCCGGTCTCGGCGAGGAGATCGCAGCGCACGCGCACACCGGCGCGCACCAAGTGCTGGTGCACCGCCCCCACGGCCAGCAGCATCGGGAGGGCGGCTTGGTCTGCCGAAACTCCCTGGTCCGACAGGATGATGATCTTGGCGCGACTATCGGTGACGGCCTTCTCCGCGGCGTCAGCCAGCGCCTTCAGCGCGGGCTCCATGCCGGCCGGGCCGGCCGCCGCGTCGAACAGGACGGACAGCCGCACCACGCGGTCCTTGAGGAAATCAATCTCGGACAGCGCCGCGACCTCGTGGTCGTCGAGCACGGGCGAGGAGTGCTCCACGAAACCGGCGGTCTTCGGGAACTCCTCGAAGAGACCCAGCCGGCCGCCGAGGAACACCGACAGGGACATGACGGCCTTTTCGCGGATTGAGTCGATCGGCGGGTTGGTGACCTGCGCGAAGAGCTGCTTGAAGTAGCTGTAGAGCAGGCGTGGCCGGCGCGAAAGCACCGCCAGCGGCGTGTCCTCACCCATCGAGCCGGTGGGCTCCTTGCCCTCGGCCAGCGGCTGGAAGATCATGTCGAACTCGTCGGCATCGTAGCCGAACGCCACCTGCGCGGCCACGTCGGGCGCGGGCACCGCGGCGTCGGCCGGGGCCTCGCCCATGGCGTCGCTCAGCTTCGTGAGGTGTTCGGCGCACCAGGCCTGGAAGTGAGGGTCCGACGTGAACTGGGCCTTGATTTCGTGGTCGCGGAAGAAACGCCCCTCGGCGAGGTCGATGGCCAGCATCCGGCCCGGGCCGAGCCGACCGGCCTCCACCACCTTGCCCGGGAAGTCGAAGACCAGCCCGGCTTCCGACGCCATGATAACATAGCCGTCGTCGTAGATCTTGTAGCGCGCGGGCCGCAGGCCGTTGCGGTCGAGCGAGGCGCCAATGATGCGGCCGTCGGTAAAGGCGATCGCGGCCGGGCCGTCCCACGGCTCCATCATGGTGGCGTGGTAGCGGAAGAAGGCCTTGGACTCGGCCGAGAGGTCGTCGTCGTGCTCCCAGGCCGGGGGCATCATCATCATGGCCGCCTGCAGCGGATTGCGGCCGCCGAGGGCGAGCAGTTGGAGCGCGTTGTCGAAGGTCGCGGAATCGGAGCCACCGGGCTGCACGAGCGGCTTGAGGTCCTCGAACCGGTCGCCCCACACGCCGTGATAGGGCGAGTTTTCGCGGGAGCGCATCAGGTTGCGGTTGCCGCGGATGGTGTTGATCTCGCCGTTGTGCGCCACCATGCGGAACGGGTGCGCGAGGTGCCACATCGGGAAGGTGTTGGTCGAGTAGCGCTGGTGGAAGATCGCGAACGAGGTCAGGAACTTCGGCGACTTCAGGTCGGTGAAATACTTCCGGATCTGCTGAGGCGTCAGCATGCCCTTGTAGACGATGGTGCGCGACGAGAACGAGCAGATGTAGAACCCGTCGATCTTGTCCGCGGTGACCTGGCGTTCGATGGTCTTCTGGGCCAGGAAGAGCGCGCGTTCGAATTCGTCGTCATTCATCCCCTCACCCCGGGCCACCAGGGCCTGCACGATGAGCGGCTGGGTCTCGATGGCCTTGCGGCCGAGGCAGGAATCGTCGGTCGGCACCTCGCGCCAGCCCAACCAGGCCACGCCCTCGGCCTCGACGGATTCGCGCACGAGCTTGCGGCAGCGCGACTCGGCATAGTCGTCGTCACGCGGCAGGAAGAGCATGCCCACGCCGAGGTCGTGGTCGTGGTAGAGGGACTTGCCCTGCTCCTCGAGGTGCTCGCGGAACAGCTCGACCGGGATCTGCGTGAGCAGGCCGGCGCCGTCACCCGTCACCGCGTCGGCATCGATGGCGCCGCGGTGCGCCAGGGCCTTGAGGGCGGCCACGGCGCGATTGACGACATCGTGGCGGCGTTCGCCGTCCATCTTGGCAATGAAGCCGACACCGCAGGCGTCGTGCTCCTGATCCGGGTGGTAGAGCGGCGAAGGGATGATCTGGGCCATGGGAGGAAGAGGAAGAGTCAGGTCGAAGGGAGGAAGAGCAGGAGTCGCACCGGGGTGGGGTCGGAGCGGCGATAAAAAAGGACCGGTCGCGGATGCGAGAGCCGGTCCTGGTCGGAAAGTCGGGAAGCCGGCGTGCCTTAGAAGAATCGAACGGTCTTCGTCGCCATGCGGGCATGCTCCTCGTCCGAACAGCCGGCGTTGGTCGCGGCATCGGCGGGGCGGTCGGTGGGTTTAACCAAATCGTTGGAGAGCATGTAGTTCTCGACTTCCTCGCCGGAGACATCGGCCAGCATGACGCCGTCGATCTCAACGCAGGGCGAGAGCGGTTGCCCCGACTTCTGCACCATCTCGGCGTAGTTGTCCGGGTTGTTGATAATATCGATGTCCTCGTAGACGAGGTTGTGCTTGCGGAGGATGGCCCGGACACCATTGGACCAGCCGCAGTGAGGTTTAAGGTAAGCCTTGATGTTCATGGTACGTGTAAAAACGGGGACAAAAGCCCACTGAAATAAAGGGTGCTGACCGCCGCGATCAAGCGGAAGTTTGACGGTGGGCTGCAACGTAGCAGAAGCACTGCCACCGCGCCAGTCGGCCAGTGATTTGCGAAAGAGTCCGCCCAACCCGGGTTCTGGTCCGCTCCACGCTTGCGCTGAAAGAAACCGCGCCCACCGTTCGTTACACGCTTTGTCCCGCCCTGCCCCGGGCGGCCCTTCACACCAACCTTCCGTTCCTCTCCATGGCTCGTTCCGCTCCCGCCAAAACCACCGCTGAAGCCCCCGCCAACGCCGTCGCGGCCCGCAAAAACGTCGATCTCGCCATCAGCGCGATCACCAAGCAATTCGGCGAGGGATCGATCATGCGGCTGGGTGACGCCCAGAAGATGCAGGTGGAAACCATCTCCACCGGCTCCATCGCCATCGACCTTGCCCTCGGCGTCGGCGGCCTCCCGCGCGGGCGCATCGTCGAGATCTACGGGCCGGAATCCTCGGGCAAGACCACCTTCTGTCTGAGCGTGATCGCCGAGGCCCAGCGCCGGGGCGGTCTGGCCGCCTTCGTCGACGTCGAACACGCCCTCGACCCCAAATACGCCCGCATCGTCGGCGTCAGCCTGGACGACCTGCTCGTTTCCCAGCCCGACTCGGGTGAGGACGCGCTCAACATCGCCGAGACGCTCATCCGCTCCAACGCCATCGACGTCATCGTGATCGACTCGGTCGCCGCCCTCGTTTCCAAGGCCGAACTCGACGGCCAGATGGGCGACGCCACCGTCGGTTCCCAGGCCCGCCTGATGTCCCAGGCCATGCGCCGCCTCACCGCCGTCGTCAGCAAGACCAAGTGCGTGTGCATCTTCACCAACCAGATCCGCGAGAAGATCGGCGTGATGTTCGGCAGTCCCGAAACCACCCCGGGCGGTCGTGCGCTCAAGTTCTTCTGCTCCATCCGCATCGACATCCGCCGCCGCGAGCAGCTCAAGCAGCCGGACGGCAGGGTCATCGGCAACCGCACCAAGCTCAAGGTGGTCAAGAACAAGGTCGCCCCGCCGTTCACCGAGTGCGAATTCGACATCATGTATGACGAAGGCATCTCCGCGACGGGCTCGATCCTCGACCTCGGCCTGGAGCACAAGATCCTCGAGAAGCGCGGCGCCTGGATTTCCTACAACGGCGATCTGATCGGCCAGGGGCGCGACGCCGCCAAGGCCGCCATCAAGGAGAAGCCGGAACTCGCGAAGGAAATCATGGCCGCGGTTTACGAAAAAGTGAACGTAACCGGCGGAACCGCTGTCACCGGTGATGACAGTGAAAGTGATTCGGAATAACTTCCCCGTTCTGCGCCGCGCCGCGGCGGCCGCGCTCCTGGCCCTGCCCGCCTGGGCACCGGCCCAGGACGACGACGCAGCCGTGCAGGCCGCACCGTTTCTGGTCGCCACCCCGGCCGACGAGCCCAAGTGGACCTCCGTTGCGCAACTCGCCGCCGCCGCCGAGGCCGGTGACCCCGAAGCCAACTACATCTACGCCCAGCACCTCGAGGTGGGCGACCAGGTCGAGGCGAACCCCGCCGCCGCCCTCGCCCACTACCGCCGCGCCGCGGCCGCCGACTACGCGCCGGCAGTGTTTCAGCTCGGCAAGATTCACCATGACGGCCTGCTCGGGGTGGCCGAGAACCAGTCGGAGGCCCTCCGCTACTACGAACGCGCCGCCATGCTCGGCAGCCCCGAGGCCACCTACAACGTGGGCGCCATGCTCGTCAGCGGCCGCGGCGCCCGGCGCAACTACACCGAGGGACTCGCCTGGCTCCTCCTCGCCGCCGACCTCGGCAGTGATCCCGATGACGGCGTGGGCAAGGTGCGCGAACGCCTGCAGCGCTATCCCAAGACGATTGAGGCGGCGGAGAAGCGCTACGCCGAACTGGCCGCGGCCTACCGCACGCCGAAGCCGGAACCGGACCCGAAACCCACGCCGCCATCCGTCACACCGCCCCCCGCGCCGGGAGTGAGCCCCCTGGTCCCCGCCCGTGTACAGATCTCGACAACGACCCCGACCCTGGCCCCCCGACCCGCCCCCGGTGGCCTCAGTATCGGCGTGCCCAAGATCACCCTTCCCGCCCCGCCCCCGCCCGCCGCCACCGACGAAACGTCGGACGACTGATCGGGCGACCTCGGCGTAAGCACCCCCACTCCCGCTCATAAGCCGGCGCTCATTCCACCGCCCGGGATGGGCGCGTCCTTGCGATTCAAAGACGGGCGGGATTGCGTGACGCTGCCGTGAATCCGCCCGCCGCCTCTTCCGCTCCGCGTCCGTTGGTCGTGGCCCGCGGCTTGGCCAAGACCTACGGCACCGGCCGCGCGGCCGTGCACGCCCTGCGCGAGGTCGACCTCGACCTGCCCCGGGGCGAACTCGTCGTGCTGCTCGGCGCCTCCGGCTCGGGCAAATCCACCCTGCTCAATCTGATCGGCGGACTGGATACCCCGACCGGCGGCAGCCTGCACTACCGGGGCTGGGACGTCGGCCACGCCGACGAAAAGGGCCTCACCGCCTACCGCCGCGATGTGGTCGGCTTTGTGTTCCAGTTCTACAACCTGATCGCGAGCCTGACCGCCCGCGAGAACGTCGCCCTCATCACCGAGGTCGCCCGCGATCCGATGCCGCCGGCCGACGCGCTGGAACTCGTCGGCCTCTCCGATCGCGCCAACCACTTCCCCGCCCAGCTCTCCGGCGGCGAACAGCAACGCGTCGCCATCGCCCGGGCCATCGCCAAACGGCCCGAGGTGCTATTGTGCGACGAACCCACCGGAGCCCTCGACGTGAAGACCGGCGTGCTGGTCCTTGAGGCCGTGCAACGCATCAACCGCGAGCTTGGCACCCTCACGCTGGTCATCACCCACAACGCCATCCTCGCTGAGATGGCCGACCGCGTGTTCACCATGTCCGACGGCCGGCTCAGTCCGGCGCGGGTCAACCCGCACCCGCGCCCGGTGCGCGAACTGGCGTGGTGACCCGCGTCGCGCCATGAACCTGCTCGAACTCAAACTCCTGCGCGACCTGCGCGCGCTCAAATCGCAGGCCGTGGCCGTGGCACTGGTCATGGCGTGCGGCCTCGCGATGATGATCATGACGCGCAGCCTCATCGCGTCGCTCAACACCGCCCGCGAAGGCTACTACGAGCGACATCGTTTCGCGCAGGTCTTCACCGGCCTCAAGCGCGCGCCCGACAGCGTCCGCGAGCGGCTCGCCGCCATCCCCGGCGTGGCCGCGGTCGAGACCGGCATCGAGGTGCGCGTCACACTCGACCTGCCCGGCCTGATCGAACCCGCCACCGGCCTGATCAACTCCGTGCCGGATCGCCGGCCGGTCGTGCTCAACCGCCTCTTTCTGCGCACGGGCCATGGGCTCGACACCGCCACGCGCCACGAGATCCTGGTCAGCGAGGCGTTCGCCGAAGCCAACGCGCTGCAGCCGGGTGATCGCATCGCCGCGATCCTGAACGGCCACCGGCTCGACCTGCGCGTCGCCGGCATCGTGCTGGCCCCGCAATACGTGTTCGAGGCGCCGCCGGGATCCGCCCTGCCCGACAACCGCACGTTCGGCATTTTCTGGATGCGCGAGCAGGAGGTCGCCGAGGCCTTCAGCCTCGAGGGCGCCTTCAACAACGTCGCGTTGGCGCTGGCTCCCGGCGCCTCCGAGTCCGCCGTCATCGCGGCGGTGGATCGCATCCTCGAACCCTACGGCGGCCTCGGCGCCTACGGCCGCGCGGAGCATCCGTCGGACATTCGGGTGTCCGATGAAATCCGCGTACTGGAAGGCCTCTCGTTCGGCTTTCCGCTGGTCTTCCTGAGTGTCGCCGCGTTCATGACCCATTCGGTCATGAGCCGGCAGATCGCGCTGCAACGTGAGCAGATCGCCATCCTCAAGGCGTTCGGCTTCACCAACCGCGCGATCGGACTGCATTTCGTGAAGTTCGCACTGGTGATCGTGGTGCTCGGCACCGTGCTGGGGACGCTGCTCGGCTTCGGCTTCGGCCTGAAACTGGTCGACATGTATCACCTCTTCTTCCGCTTCCCCCGGCTCGAGTTCGTCCCCGCGACCGGCGCCATCGTCGGCGCCTTGATCGCCAGCAGCGCGGCCGCGTTGCTCGGCGTGGCCGGTGCAGTGCGCAAGGTAGTGCGACTCTCGCCCGCCGAGGCCATGCGGCCGGAACCACCCGCCAGTTTTCGCCCCGCCCTCGCCGAACGACTCGGCATCGCCCGGTGGTTCCCGGTCTCGCTCCGCATGTCGCTGCGCAATCTCGAGCGCAAGCCGTGGCAGGCGCTCTTCACCGCCGTGGCCCTCGCCCTCGCCACGGGCATTCTCATCATCCCCAATTCGTTCCGGGACGGCATCCGCTACATCCTTGAATTCCAGTGGGACATCATCCAGCGGCAGACCGTCACCGTGTCCCTTACCGAACCCGGCCCGCGCCGGGCCGCGCATGACTTCGCCCACCTGCCCGGCGTCGTGCACAGCGAGGCGTTCCGCAGCGTGCCCGTCGAACTCGTCGCCGGCTCCCGCTCCCGCCGGCTGCCGATCAACGGTCTGCCGCGGGACGCGTTTCTCAACCGCGTCATCGACCAGCGCGACCGGCCGATGGCACTGCCGCCGCAGGGACTGGTCATTTCGGCCGTGCTGGGCGACGTGCTCGGGGTGCGGCCGGGCGACCGTGTAGTGGTTAAGGTATTACAAGGGCGCCGCCCCGTGGTGACCGTGCCCATCGCGGGCTTCTCGCAGGACTTCGCCGGCATCGCCTCCTTCATGGAACTCGACGCGCTCAACCGCCTGCTCGGCGAGGGCGATCGCGTGACCGGCGCGTTTGTGAGCGTCGCGAATGGACAATGGGAATCGTTTCTCCGCGCCCTCAAGGAAACCCCGCAGGCGTCGGGCGTCGTCATCAAGGAGGCGATGCGCAACAGCTTTCGCGAAACCACCGCCGAGAGCATCGGTCTGATTCAGGTGCTCTACTCGACCTTCGCCACCGTCGTCGCCTTCGGCATCGTCTACAACAGCGCCCGCATCGCGCTGTCCGAACGCGCCCGCGAGTTGGCGACGTTGCGGGTGCTCGGTTTCAGCCGGGGCGACGTCAGCGCCGTGCTGGTCGGCGAGCTGGTGGTGCTGGCCGCGATCGCCCTGCCCATCGGCCTGGGGCTCGGCTCGGGCATGGCGGCCGGGCTGCTGCGGTCGATCAACACCGAGACCGTGCGCCTCCCGCTCGTGCTGACGCCGGCCAACTACGCCTACGCCGTGCTGGTGATCACGCTCGCCACCGCGGTGTCGGCGTGGATCGCCTGCCGCAAACTTAATCAACTTGATCTCGTCGGCGCCCTCAAGGCGCGCGAATAATCCTCCGTTCGCCATGTCCGAACCGCCCTCCCCCCCTTCGTCCGCAGACAACTTCGATCCCGCCGCCGGTGATGCCCATCAAAGCCGGCGCCAAGGCTGGCGCTATCTCGCCGGCGCCGGCCTGGTGGCGTTGATCGTTGCCGGGCTGTGGCCCCGGCCGATTCCCGTGGAACGGGCCGCGGTCACCCGGGCGCCGCTGGTGGTGACGGTCGACGAAGAAGGCGTGACCCAGGTCAAGCACCGCTACGTGATCTCGAGTCCTGTATCCGGTCACCTGCGACGCATCACGCTCAAGCCGGGCGCCGAGGTCGTCGCCGGCGAAACCGTGCTCGCGGTGCTGGAACCTGCGGGGGCGGACATCCTCGATGCCCGCAGCCGGGCCCAGGCCGAGGCCCGCGTACGCGCGGCCGCCAGCCAGGTCGCACAGGCGGAGGCCCAGCGCCAGCGGGCCGACGCCACGCTGGAATTCGCCCGCACCGAGGCCGCCCGTCAGCAGCGCCTGGCCGCCGACCGGCTGGTGTCGCAGCAGCAGCTCGATGTCGCGGACAACCGCGCACGCACCGCGGCGCAGGACGACCGCGCCGCCGCGTTTGCGCTGCAGGTGGCCCAGTTCGAATTGGAGCAGGCGCGCGCGACGTTGCTCCGCGCCCAGCCCGGCGCGGGCGGCGACGACACCACCATGACCATCACCTCCCCCGTGAGCGGGCGCGTGCTGCGCGTGTTCCAGGAGAGCGCCCGGGTCGTGACCGGCGGCCTGCCGCTGCTGGAAGTGGGCGACGCCACGGATCTCGAGGTTCGGATCGAAGTGCTCTCGCGTGATGGCGTGGCCATCGAGCCCGGCGACACCGTCTGGCTGGAGCAATGGGGAAGCACGCCAGCCCTCGAAGCGCGCGTGCGCCTGGTCGAGCCGGCGGCCTTCACCAAGATTTCGGCACTTGGCGTCGAGGAACAGCGGGTGAACGTGCTGGCCGATCTGATCGCACCGATGGAGGACCGCCCCACCCTCGGCGACGGCTATCGCGTCGAGGCGCGGATCGAGCGCGATCGGTTAGAGAACGCCCTGCAGGTGCCGGCCGGGGCCTTGTTTCAACGTGACGGCCAATGGCAGACTTATGTCGATGAGGGAGGCAAGGCGGAGCCGCGCGACGTGACCGTCGGCCTCTCCAACGGCGTCGCCACCGAAATCGTCAGCGGCTTGAGCGCCGGTGAGATCGTCGTGCTCTACCCCGGTGATCGGGTCGAGGCCGGCACCCGGATTCGGCCGTTGAACGCCGACGGCCAGTAGCGCTGCGGCCGAAGACGAGGCCGCGAGCGCGCAGCGATTCGTTTTGCAACCGGCCGCGGTCGGCGTTCGGTCTGGTGGACATGTCCGCCGCCTCCGCCACCATCGCCGCCCCGGCCACCGCCACCGGCACATCCGCCATCGCGGTCGTGCGGGTCAGCGGACCAGCGTGCCGGCCCTTGACGGAGGCAATCTTCGGTCCCCTGCCCCCGCCTCGCGCCGCCACCCACGGCCATTACCGCGATCTCGCCGGCACCGTCGTCGACGATGTGGTTTACACCTTCTTCGAGGGACCGGCCTCGTTCACCGGTGAGGACACCCTGGAAATTTCCACCCACGGCAACCCATTAATTACGCATCTTGTTTTACAGGATTTATTTAAGCGTGATTGCCGTGCCGCCAAGCCGGGTGAATTCACCCGCCGGGCCTTTCTCAACGGCCGGTTGGACCTGAGCCAGGCCGAAGCGGTGATGGACCTGGTCCACGCGCGCAGCGAACGGGCCCTGGCCGCCGCCCACCGCCAGCTCCAAGGCGGTCTCGGCGACTACCTGACCCAGCTCACCGATGAGCTCTTGCACGCCCTGGCTCGGATCGAGGCCTACGTGGACTTTCCCGAGGAGGACCTGCCCCCCGAAGATCGCTCCCGGGCCCGGGAGATGGTCGCGAACGTTCTACGTGGAACGTCCCGCCTGTTGGCCACCCAACGCTACGGGGAGTTGCTGCGGCAAGGCATCCGGACCGTTATTCTGGGCGAGCCCAACGTGGGCAAAAGTTCGCTGCTGAACGCCCTGCTTGGCCGCGAACGTGCCCTGGTCAGCGACCAACCGGGCACGACCCGGGACTATTTGGAGGAAGGCCTGATCGTCGGCCCGCACCAGCTGCGCCTCATCGACACCGCCGGCCTCAATCCCACGCCCGGTGAGCTGGAGGAGCTCGGCATGCACAAGACCTACGAACGCATCGCGGAGGCGGACCTGGTGCTGTGGGTGCTCGACGCCCGCCGGCCGGCTGCCGCCCTACCCGCCGCCGTGACCGCCCAATTGCAGCCTGCCGCCACGCTGGTCATTCTCAATAAGATCGACCAATGCGAAGGCGGTTCGGCCGTGGCCGAGCCCCCCGCCGGGTTTGGTTCGGTCGCCGTATCGGCGCTGTACGGAACCGGCCTGGAGGCCTTGGAGAAAGCGATCATCGCCGTAGCCGACCGCCTTCAGCCCGATGCCCGGGAGGACCAGATCGCAGTCAATGCCCGGCACGCCGATGCCCTGCGCCGCGCTCGGGACGACCTGCAGGCCGCGGACGAAAAACTGGCCCAGGACGGGGCTGTCGAATTGTTGGCCAGCGATCTTCGGAGTGCGCTGGATGCCCTCGGCGAAATTGCCGGACGGATCGACAACGAGGCCATGCTGGATCAATTGTTTGCCACTTTTTGTATTGGTAAGTAGATGTACTATAACGACTTACCATATGATGTCATTGTGTGTGGCGCCGGGCATGCCGGGTGCGAAGCCGCCTTGGCGGCGGCGCGGATGGGCGCCTCCACCCTCCTTCTCACGGGCAATATCGACACGGTTGCCGCCATGAGCTGCAACCCGGCCATCGGCGGCCAGGCCAAGGGCCAGATCGTGCGTGAGATCGACGCGCTGGGCGGCGAGATGGCGATCAATACGGATGTCACCGCCATCCAGTTCCGACTCCTTAATGAGTCCAAGGGACCGGCCGTGCAGTCCCCTCGCGCCCAGTCCGACAAGAAGGCCTATCAGTTTCGGATGAAGCACACGCTGGAGCTGCAGCCGAACCTGCAGCTCTTCCAGGCCACCGTGACCGGTCTCAATTACGAGGCCGGCAAGGTGGTCGGCGTGCGCACCAATCTCGACCTCGCCTTTCGGGGTCGCACCATTGTCGTCACCACCGGCACCTTCCTGCGCGGCCTCATGCACATCGGCCAGAACAAGAACGAAGGCGGTCGCATGGGCGACTTCAGTGCCAAGACCCTGTCGGGGTCGTTCGAGGAGGCTGGCATCGAATTGCAGCGGCTGAAGACCGGCACCCCGCCCCGCCTCCTCGGCCGCAGCCTTGATTTCAGCCAGATGCAGCCGCAGCCCGGCGACACCGAGCCGACCCGGTTTGCCTTTCACGATACCCGCCAGGACCCGGACCTGTTCCACGTGGAACAAACCGGCGAGGAACGCCTCGGCTGGCTGCCCGGCACCAACCAGGTGCAATGCTGGACCACCCACACGACTCCGGAAACCGCTGAGTTGGTGCGCGCAAACCTGCAACGGTCCGCCATGTATTCCGGAGAAATCGTCGGTACCGGGCCGCGCTATTGTCCGAGCATCGAGGATAAGTTTGTGCGGTTTGCCGATAAGCCGCGCCATCTGCTGTATCTGGAACCCGAGGGCCGCAGCACCAACGAATACTATGTGAACGGCCTGTCCACCTCGCTGCCGTTTGACGTCCAGGTCCAGATGATCCGGTCGATCCCGGGTCTGCAGCACGCAGAGCTGCTGCGCCCGGCCTATGCCGTCGAATACGACTTCGCGCCACCGACCCAGCTGTTTCCGTCGCTGGAATCGAAGAAGATCGAAAACCTGTTTTTTGCCGGCCAGATCAACGGGACCTCCGGTTACGAGGAAGCGGCCGCCCAGGGCCTGGTCGCCGGGGTCAACGCCGTGCAAAAGGTCCGCGGGGCCGATCCGCTTGTGATGGCCCGTCATGAAGGCTATATCGGGGTGCTGATCGACGACCTGGTCACCAAGGGCACCCGGGAGCCTTATCGCATGTTCACGAGCCGGGCCGAGCACCGCTTGTTGTTCAATCACGGCAGCGCCGAGTTGCGCCTGCAGCATCACAGCGAGCGTCTGGGTCTGGTGCCCGCGGCCCGGCTGCAGCGGATGAAATCCAAGTCCAAAACGGTGGCCCATTGGCAGGCCTGGCTGGAATCGAATCGGCCGGGAGGAGGGCAGGGGACTTTCGGTGATCGCATCCGTCAGGCGACCACCGGGCGAGCCGAACCAACGGCGCTGCCGGAGGCGTTTCAG
>Ga0181607_10000366_pt1 | contig 38716 bp, 40 predicted proteins | sample 041ome_9_FD_132420 | JGI IMG/M metagenome (GOLD analysis project Ga0181607, IMG submission 132420) | Coastal salt marsh microbial communities from the Groves Creek Marsh, Skidaway Island, Georgia - 041413US metaG (megahit assembly) | ecosystem: Environmental > Aquatic > Marine > Intertidal zone...
AGTAACCGAACGGGTTGTAGGCCACGGTGGTGCCGATGTAGGTCGAGCTGGCCGGATCGAAGATCGGGTCAGCCTGGTTGAGCACCTGGTTGAAGCGCGAGGACGACACCAGCGTGGAGCGGGAGGTGTCCTGAATCTCGGAGTAGTAGAACGACGCGTCGAAGTTCCACTTGTCGAAGATGTTGTCACCCTTGAGGCCCATGCCGATCATGGTGGCATCGGTCTCGTTGCGGAAGATGCGGTTGCCGAACTCGTAGAGACGGGCGCGGGTACCACCGGTGATGTCGACGTTGAACGGATTGAACGGGTTGTAGGCCCCGTCAACGGCGGCGCGAGCGCGACCGTCCGGCAGCGGGAACGGATTCGCCGTGCGCGCCGGGATCACCAATTCGGTGCCGCCGGGGCTGGCGAAATTACCCGTGGCGGAAGGAGCCAGTTCGTTCTGGGTGAACGCGTTCTGGAAGGACAGATCGAGGTAAACCGAGATGTTGTCGGTGTCGAAGATCTTGCGCTCAGCCGAGGCGAAGATGCCCTTGTTCTTGCGAATCGGGTAGGACATCGAGTCCGCGTTGTAGTTGAACGTGCGCAGGCGGCCGGCACCATAATCATAACCGGCGGCGGGCGTGTTACCCTCATTGGAGGTCGACGCCGGGGAGGCAGCGAAGAGCGGAGTAGCTCCACCATATTTCGGGTTTTCGGCCGGCAGACGAGACGGGTCGATACCCGCCTCGAGAGCTGCCTCGCGGGTGATCTCCAAGTTCAACGGGCTAGAGTTCGAGCTCAGGAACGGAGGAACCGCCGAGTAGGGACGGTCGGAGTTGTAGATCGGGTTCCGCTTGTAGTAGTTGAACCCGACCATGACGCTGGCCTTGTCGGTCTGGGCACCCGTGATCAACGAGGCCGTGAACTCGGAGGAATCCAGGGTCGTGGTGTTACCGTAGGTCACCATCGCCTCGGTGCCATCGATACCGCGGCGCAACTTGATGTTGACCACACCGGCAACGGCGTCGGCACCGTAGAGGGCGGAGGCACCGTCCTTGAGGACTTCAACGGAATCAACCGCGGCGAGCGGGATCGAGTTGAGGTCGACGAAAGCGGTCGTACCACCCGCGCCCACCGGGTAGGGGGCGACGCGGCGGCCGTTGATGAGTACCAAGGTCGCTTCCGGACCGAGACCGCGCAGCGACACCGAAGTGCCGGCCGGGGTGAAGCCGGTAGCGTTGTTGGAGATCGGCACGGAACCACCATTGGAAACGGTGATCTTCTGGAGGAGCTCGGCGGCCGTGGTGAGGCCGGTCTGCTCGATGATCTTGCGATCGATATTCACAACCGGGGAGACACCGGCGTTGAACGCGGTCTCATTGGTCGGAATGTAGGAGCCGGTGACGACAAACCGCTCGAGTTCGGTCGGTTCTTCTTCAGCCGGTGCAGTAGTCGCTTGGGCAAAGCCCGTAACCGCAAGCCCGGATACGCCAAGTAGCAGCGCAGCCCCGGACGCGATCTTACGCGATCGGAGGATATTCATAGTTCGTTTAGTTGTGTTGTAGTTTGATTAAGATTTGGCGGTTTCCCGCTGTAATCTTGAGCGCAGCCAAGCGTTATGAGCAGAATTTCACAAGTAATAAGTTTAATACCCCAGAGTGGGCATCATTACTCATAAGTCACCCTGCAATGACGCTAGCTGCGTTAATCTGACCGGCGCGATACAGCTTGCCGCGTGCCATTAAGGCTCCTGATCCTACTACCGTGAGCGAAGTGAGCGAAATTGTACAACGCCTGCTGGAGCCCCACTCCTATCCGGCCGTGCTCGCCACCTTGGTCGACATCGAAGGCTCGTCCTACCGGCGGCGTGGTGCCCGCCTCCTCCACCCCGCTTGTGGGGGTACGGTCGGCTCGATCAGCGGGGGATGTTTGGAGGAAGACCTGTTGGCTCGGGCGACTTCTCTGCTGCAGAATGAGCGCGCGTCCGGCGATCTCGTCACCTACGATACCACCGCCGAGAACGATCTCGTCTGGGGAGTCGGACTCGGGTGCCACGGCATTGTGCGGGTCCTGCTGGAAAAGCTCTCGGAACCACCGGCTTGGGTCGAACCAAGCCGGATCGCGCTGAACCAACGGCGAAATTTCACCCTACGAGTGAGCTGGGCGCCGGAAAGCGCATCGCGGGGAACTGAACTCCTGACGGAATCCGCCGATACATCGGCACCTGCCCCCGGCATTTTTGACCACTTGATTGTTCCCCGCCTGCACCTCGTCATTTTTGGCGCCGGCGATGATGCCGCCCCGCTGGCCCGACTCGCCGCGGACCTCGACTGGCAGGTGACCCTCACCGACCCTCGCTCGTCCAAAGCCACGGCGGAACGCTTTCCGACTGCCCAGCGGGTGTTCGCCGCCCCGCCGGAATCCGCCCCGGCGGAGGTGGCCTGGGACGATCGCACGGTCGCCGTCGTCATGACGCATCACTACCGTTACGATGTGCCTTTGCTCAAGGTACTGGGCCGCCTCCATCTGCCCTACCTCGGCCTGCTTGGTCCCCGCGACCGGGGCGAACGCATCCTGATCGACGCCGAACTGGTCGACCAGCCTCCACCCCACCTCCATGCCCCCATCGGTCTCGACCTGGGCGGCGACGGCGCCACCGCTGTCGCCCTCGCCGTGGTGGCGGAGATCCAAGCCGTCATGCACGAACGAACCGCGACCTCTTTGCGCCACAGGGCCGAACCGATCCATGCCCGCTGAGCCCGTGCCGGTCGCGTGCGTAGTGTTGGCGGCCGGCGCGTCCCGGCGACTGGGCCAACCCAAGCAATTGCTGCCCTACCAAGGCCGTCCCCTGCTGGTGCACGTGGTTGAGTCGGCCCTCGCGACCCCGGGACTGTGGCCGGTCGTCGTCGTGCTGGGGGCGCATCAGGATAAGATCCGCCCTGTGTTGACGCGCCTGCCCGTGCTCGTGGTGGAGAACCCCGCCTGGGCCGAGGGCATGGCGTCATCGCTCCGGGTGGGCATTGAAACCGCCCTACAGTTTTCCCGTCGGATCGAATCCGTGCTCGTCACCCTCTGCGACCAACCGGATCTCAGCACCGCCGTCTTTTCGCAGTTGCTGGACCGGCACCGCACCTCAACCAGCCCGGCGGTGGCCGCCCGCTATGCCGACCAAGCCGGCGCTCCGGCCATCCTGCGACGATCGCTGTTTGCCCAACTGACCCAGCTCACCGGCGACGAAGGGGCCCGCCAGCTGTTCAAACGGCTCCCGGCGGAGGACGTTGCCACGGTCGAGCTGCCGGCGCTGGCGCGTGATGTGGACACCCCTGCCGATTGGACCGGCTGAGATTCACTCCGGACGGGCCGCCAGCGCCTGCTTGAGCCGCTTGGCCTCGGCCAGCGTCGCCTTCATGGTTTCGCCCGTCACCGTGAAATGACCCATCTTGCGCCCCGGCCGGGGCTCGGCCTTGCCGTAGAGGTGCAGCTTTGCCCGGGGAGAAGCCAACAACTGGTCCCAATGGGGGGCGCCGACCAACTCATCGCCCCGCCAAGCCCAAGCATCGCCCAGAATATTCACCATGACCACAGCGGGGGCGAGGGGTGCCGTGTCGCCCAACGGCAGGCCCGCGATGGCCCGCACCTGCTGCTCGAACTGCGTGGTCACGCAACCATCGAGCGTCCAATGACCGGAGTTATGGGTGCGCGGCGCCATCTCGTTGACCAGCAGTTCGCCGTCGTCGCCGAGAAACAGCTCGACCGCCAGCAGCCCCGTGAGCTGAAACGCCTCGGCGATCCCCCGGGCAATCTCCTCGGCACGGCGAGCCGCCGCGGCACTGATGCGCGCGGGCACCATGCTGACGTCGAGAATGTGCTTGGTGTGAATGTTCTCCGCCACCGGGAAGGTGCGCATCGCGCCGTCGAGCCCGCGGGCCACGATGACCGAGAGCTCGCACTTGAAGTCGACATACCGCTCGACCACCGCGCGCTGCTTGGCGAACGCCTTCGCCGCCGCCGCGATCTCGGCCTTGTCGGTCACCTTGAACTGGCCCTTGCCATCATAACCAAAGTCGGCGGTCTTCACCACGCAGGGCAGCCCGATCCGTTTGATCGCCGCGGCGAGGTCCGCGCCGACCTCCACCTCGGCGAACGGCACGTGGGGAAATCCGTTCTGCTTCAGCCACCGCTTTTCTCGCAGCCGGTTCTGGCAGACCTCCAGCACCTCCCAATGCGGCCGCAGCGGCACCAGTTGCTCGATGTCCGACAGCGGCTCGACCGGCACGTTCTCAAATTCATACGTCACCGCCGCACAACTACGCGCGAACTGCCGCAGGCGGGCGGCGTCCTTGTAGGCCGCCGTGAACGCCTTGGTGGCCACCTCTGCCGCCGGCGAATCCTCGCCGGGCTCGTAGACATGCAGGTGATAGCCCAGACGGGTGGCGGCGTGCGCCAGCATGCGGCCGAGCTGGCCACCGCCCAAGACACCGAGGGTGCTGCCGGGGGGAATCATTCTGCGTTCAATCGGGCAGTTTCGCCACCAGCACCGCCTTGGTCTGCCGCGCCCGGAAGGTCGACACCGCGCGTTTGATCCGCTTGCTGCCGCCGGCCAGCACCGCCGCGGCGAAAAGCGCGGCGTTGATCGCGCCGGCCTTGCCGATGGCAAAGGTGGCCGTCGGCACCCCGCCCGGCATCTGCACGATGGATAGCAGGGAATCCTGGCCTTTCAGCGTACGCGACTCCACCGGCACCCCCAGCACCGGCAGCTCGGTCAGCGCCGCCGTCATGCCCGGCAGGTGAGCCGCCCCGCCCGCCCCGGCGATAATGACCTTCAGGCCGCGTTTCTCCGCGGACTTGGCGTAGGCAAACATGCGGTCCGGCGTGCGGTGCGCGCTGACCACGTTTTTTTCGAACGGGATCCCCAGCTCCGTGAGGATCGCCGCGGCATGCTGCATCGTATCCCAATCGGAGGTGCTGCCCATGATGATTCCAACCAATGGCTTGGCCATGGCAGCAGCTTTCAGCACTCCGCTTTCCGCTGTCAGTCCTTAAAATGCGTCAAGTCGCCGCCGGCCGCCAGCCCAGCAAGCGGGCCGGGAGCAGGCACAGCGCCTTCAGGAAGGCCAGCAATCCGCCCACCACCGCCCCGGCCAGCCGGAAGGGCAAGGCCAGCAGCCAGACCAGCGGGAAGAGCACGAGGGCGAGCATCGCCAACGGCCAGCACAGGACCAGCAGCACGCACCAGACAAGGAAGGTGAAGAGGAAGTTCATGGTTGGTTGGCTCCGTTGGGTGGGTAGATCAGATCAGGGAAACGCCCTTGGGCACCCGCACAATGGTGGTGCCGGCGATCTTGTCGTGCCAGGACTGGTTGTCCGGGTCGAACGCGACCCAGATGAAACCCAGCCCAAACACGATGAAGGACAGGAACGCGCCCAGGCCGCGCACCAACGCCATCGACCAGTCGAAGGGCCGGTCGTCGAGCCGCACGACCTTCAAACCGCAGATCACGCCACCGATGGTGGTCCCCCGCAGGGCCCACAGGATGATGTGGTAGAGGGCCAAACACAGCACGAAGTAGTCATCAAGTCCGGGCACCGCGGTCACGAGAGCGACCAGAATCACATCGAGCATCGTCGCCGCGAGGCGGATCCAGAAACCAGCCCGGGGCAGCAGCGAGAACTGAATCTTCGCCGGATCCACCATTCGGGCGGTTGCCGGAGGCGGCATCGGCGGAGGTACCCCCGCTTCGGCTGAAGGCGTTTGAGGCTCCATCGGCGGGATCGACATCGGCGGTTCGACCGGAGCCGGATTACCCACCACGGCCGGGTCCGCGGCCGCGGCCGCCGCCATGGTGCCGGCCGGAGCCGCTTCAGGGGTCGGGATCGACGGTCGGTTGTTACGCTCCGCCTGCATGGAGGCAATGATCAGGTAGACCACCATGCCGGTGCCCAGGATGCCGCTCACCTTGAACATGATGAACCCGAGGAACGGCACCGTATAGATCAGGGTCAGGATCAGACCACCGACCACGGCCGCGGCGATCGCCGTGTGGCCCTTGGACGGATGCAGCACCCGGCGGCCCAGCCAGAGGATGAAGGTCGCCTTGCCGAACAAGCCGACCAGGAACATCAGCACGCCCAGCAGCGCCCCGACGGCCACAAACGACAGCAGAATCGTGAGGATCGGGGTCAGCAGCGCGGTCAGCAGCGCCGCCACCACCGTCATGCCCGGCCGCGTTTCCAGCATCTCCGCGCACCGGGTCGTGGCGGAATTGAACAGCAGCACCAGCAACAGGTAGAAAACGAGGAACGAACCCGCCAGGCCCCACGCCCAGAGCAGCTCCCCGTTGAAGGCCAGCGGCCGGCCCCACAGCAGACACTCGTGGAACCAGACGCGCAGCCCGCGGGCGAAGGTAACCAGGCCCGCCGGCAGACTGACCTGGTTGACTTGCCCGTGCGCAAATCCACCCGGGACGATATCCACCCCGCCGCCGACCGCCACGGTCTCGCCATGGATGGAACCGCGGGGCCCGACGGAGACCTTGCCCATCACGGCCACGGTCTCGCCATGGGTCTGCCCTTCAACATGCATGTCTCCCATCACGGCCACCGCTTCCCGGCGCACGCGACCGTTGACGGTCACATCGCCAAAGATGGCCACCGCCTCACCGGTGACTTCGCCATCGATCACCACATTGCCGAAAATGGCGACAACCGTGCTGGCCTGTTCGTTGGCTCGCAGGTGGATGTCGTGATTGAACTGCACGACTTCGCCACGGCGCACCATGTTCGCGGAAACCGCATCATCTTCGGCCGCTTCGTCGGCTGGTTCGGCTTCGGCCGTGGCCTCCTGGGCCGGTGCGTCGAGGCGGCGCAGCGGCGGGTCGTCATCGGTCGTTTCCTGCGCCCGCAGGAGGGGGGTGATCGCCAAGAGACACAGGATGACTGTGCCGGCCAGGGTTGGGATCGAGGGTTTGGTTTTCATTGTACTTGTTTTAAAAAGGAGGCGGTCAGCGGCTCTGCCACAACAGGCGGTAGGCGGTGGCCCCCAGGCCCACCAAAGTGGCGTACGCCGCGCCGACCACGGCGAGACCCGCGTAGAGCCAGGTGGAATTCACGGTGGGGATGACGCGGCTGGTGAGTTCAGCCAAGGTCGTGCCGACCTCGCGGGCGTTGGCCGCGAAGGCACGCAGTGGCTCGACTACCTGGGCCATGACGAGCGGGCCCATTTCGCCGACACCAACGAAGGCGCCCAGACCGCAGAGAATAGCGGCAGCCACGCCGAGGGCGACGAACGCCAGGCGCATCGGCACCGGCCAGTAGGCGATGCTCTTGCGCCACCACGGCAGCGCCTGCCGGCGGGCAATCTCGCCAAGCACGCGGGCCTCGAGGGTGTGCGGCGCCCGCCGGGGCGGCTGGCTGCGGAGCACGGCGTGGAGGCGTTGTTCAAGTTCTTCGGGAGTAAGGCGGGCCATGGCGAATCAGAGGTCGGGGGTAAGGGTTTCGTGCTCGGTGCCGCTGCGCATCAATATCTGCGCCAGGGCGGCCCGGCCGCGGAGAATGTCGGTTTTAACCTTGGACAACGATACGCGGAGTTGGCGCGCAATCTCGTCGTAGGGAGTGTCTTCAAAATGGTAAAGCACCAGCGGAACACGCTGATGTTCGGGCAATTGCTCCAGCGCCTGCTCCACCCATTCGCGCCGGTCGCCCTGGTTGAGGGCGGCCACGAAATCGTCCTGCTCCGAGGAGAATTCCACCTCGGTGCCCTCGTCACCGTCATCACCGCGATGAACCAGTTCGGAGAAAAAGCTCCAGCGCTTGCGGTAGCGCTGCAGGTGGTTGATCGACATGTTGGTCGTCACGGTTTTCAGCCATCCGCCCGCGGTCGGACTGGTCGCCAGGTCGTCGAAGCGCTCGTAGGCCTTCAGGAACACCTCCTGGGAAACTCCGCTTGCGCCTCGTTCCCGAGAAGGCGCACCGCCGTGGAGTAGACCATGTCCTGATAGTTGCGCATAAACGTCGTGAAATCGGGCGGGGTCATGTCCCCCGCGGCTGTTTCGGATTGCACTGGAGCTTCATCGTTCATGCCCAGAACACGGCGTGTTGCGGCCAAGTTGCAGAAATCTTGCGCCCGTCACGAGCCTGAGCGCGAGCGGAAATAAGCCAGCTTCCGACAATGACTTGCGGCTTCATCCCGCCGGCGGACTAAGCCCGCTACCCGGCCGAGCCGTCCTTCCGGCTGTGCAGGCAGATGCGGTTGCCATCCGGATCGGCGATCCACGCCATCCAGCACACCCGCGTCTCCACCGGCTCGATCAGGACCGGCACCCTGCGGCGACGGCACACTTTGATCGCCGCACGGACGTCGTCGACCGCGAGCGCCACGCAGGCCGCCCCCTCCCAGTCCCAGGCGGGATCGGGTTCATCCCCGTTGCCGTTGAGGCAGAAAGTCAGGGGCGCGGTCTCAAACTCTGACCAGAAATCGTTCCATTCCTCCCCGGCCTCCCAGCCAAAGAGCCGCTGGTAGAAGGCGCGCGTCTTCCGGATATCCCGGGTGTTATACATCACGAAATCGAGCGCCCGCACCGGGATGGGTGGACCCGGCTTCTTCAGCTTGGCGGCGGATTTTCGAGGGGCGGAGCGGGCCATGGCGGGACGCTGCGCGCCCGGACCCAGGCCGTCAAATAGGGTTCGCTGCAACTCATGCCGGGGCTAAGGTGTCCTCTATCCCATGGAACTTGCCGTCTGGACCCTGACCGTCCTGCTCACCGCCGCCGGGGTGCTGGGTGTCCTCGTGCCCCTCATCCCGGGCACGACGCTGATCCTGTTCGCGATGGTGCTGCACAAGCTGCTGGTCCCCGAGGCGCTGACCTGGGGCATGCTGGGCTGGATTGGCTTGGCGTGGTTCGCCTCGGTGGTCGTCGACTTTGCCGGGGTGCTCGTCGGCACGCGGCTATTCGGCGGCACCAAGTGGGGCCTGGCCGGGGCGTCGGGCGGCGCCTTCATCGGCATGTTCTTTTCGCTGCCGGCCCTGATCCTCGGCACGATCTTCGGCGCGGTGGTGGCGGAGAAATACGCCGCCAAGCGCACCCATCAGGAATCGCTGCGCGCGGGCGCGGGCGCGGCGGTCGGTTTTCTGCTGTCGACCGCCGGACGCATGGCCTGCGCCTTCGTGATGGTGGTTCTGTTCCTCTACGCGGTCCGCTGGCCGCATCTGCCCGGATGGCTGTGGACGCCTTGAGGCACCCTCCGCTCAAAGCCGGCAGATGAGCAGCTCGCGCTCGTAGACCATCTCCTTCGGGAGACGGTCGTGGAGGTCGAAGAACAGCTCCTCGTGACCCATGATCTCCTGGCGCCAGACCTGCCGATCGACCGCCTGCAGTTCCTCGAACTGCTCGCGGGAGAAATCCAGTCCGGTCCAGTCAAGGTCGTCGTAGTGGGGCTGCCAGCCGAGCGGGGTCTCGCGCGCCGGCGTGCGCCCGCGGGCGCGGTCCACGATCCAGCGCAGGACGCGCATGTTCTCGCTGAAGCCCGGCCAGAGGAACTTGCCGTCGGCGTCCTTGCGGAACCAGTTCACGTGGAACACGCGCGGCGTGCCCATGAGCCCGCGCTGCATCGATATCCAGTGCCGGAAATAGTCTCCCATGTGGTAGCCGCAGAACGGCAGCATGGCCATCGGGTCACGGCGCACCTTGCCGACCGCGCCGGCCGCGGCGGCGGTGGTTTCGGAGCCCATGGTAGCCCCCATGTAGACCCCACCCGACCAGTTGAAGGCCTGGTAGATGAGCGGCATGGTGGTGGCCCGGCGGCCGCCGAAGATGATCGCCGAGATCGGTACCCCCTCGGGGTTCTCCCATTCGGAATCGATCGTCGGGCACTGCGAGGCCGGCGCCGTGAAGCGGGCGTTCGGATGGGCGGCCGGGGTCTCGCTCTCGGGGGTCCACGGGTTGCCCCGCCAGTCGGTCAGCTTGGCCGGCTTTTCGTCGGTCATACCCTCCCACCACACCCCACCTTCCGGCGTGAGGGCGACGTTGGTGAAGATGGTGTTCTTCGCCAGGGTCGCCATGGCGTTCGGGTTGGTCGACGCGCCGGTGCCGGGGGCCACGCCGAAGAAACCGGCCTCGGGGTTGATCGCGCGCATCTGACCGGTCGCGTCGGGTTTGATCCAGGCGATGTCGTCGCCGACGGTCGTGACCTTCCAGCCCTCCTTGCCCATCGACTCGGGCGGGATGAGCATGGCGAAGTTCGTCTTGCCACAGGCGCTCGGGAAGGCGGCGGCCACGTAGGTCTTTTCCCCTGCCGGGCTCTCGACGCCGAGGATGAGCATGTGCTCGGCCATCCAGCCCTGGTCGCGGGCAAGGACCGAGGCGATGCGCAGCGCGAAGCACTTCTTGCCCAGCAGGGCGTTGCCGCCGTAACCGGAACCGAAGGACCAGATTTCGCGCGTCTCGGGAAAGTGGACGATGTACTTCTCCTTGTTGCACGGCCACGGCACGTCGGCCTGACCCTCGGCCAGGGGCGCGCCGACCGAGTGCACGCAGGGAACGACGCGCTGGTTGTTCTTGTCGATCTCCGCGAATACGTCGGCGCCGATGCGCGCCATGATGCGCATGTTGACCACCACATAGGGCGAGTCGGTGAGTTCGACGCCGATCTGTGCCATCGGAGAGCCGATCGGCCCCATCGAGAACGGCAGCACATACATCGTGCGGCCGGCCATGCAGCCATCGAACAGGCCCTTGAGGCGACGACGCATCACAAAGGGGTCCTCCCAATTGTTCATCGGGCCCGCGCTGTTCTTGGAGAGCGAGCAGATGAAGGTGCGGTCCTCGACACGGGCGACATCGGAAGGATCCGAGCGGGCGTAGTAGCAGCCCGGCCAGAGCTTCTCGTTGAGTTTCAGAAAGGTGCCGCCGTCGACCAGCTTGTGGCAGAGCGCCTCGTTCTCCTCGTCGGAGCCGTCGACCCAGTGGATCGCGGCGGGCTTGCAGAGGGCCGCCATCTTATCGACCCACTTGAGCAAATTCTTGTTGGAGCTGAGGGGTGCCGAAGCGTCACGTGTGCTCATCGGGCCCAAGGCAAACCCGGCGAGAGCAGCGAGTAAACCGCTTTCGCCGCACGGCCTTGCACCATTACCCCATCTTCATCACCGGTTCATCGCAGCTTCCCGGCGGCTCACCGGGGAGGTTGACCCTCCGCCTGCTCCGGTCATGCTGGCGGAGTTATGCCAGATCTGTCCACGGCCCTCGCGCTGGATCCGGTGAAGCAGTTCTCCGTCTACGCCGAAAATCGCGTCGGTCGGCTCTACGACCTGTGCGCGTTGTTCAAGACCCACCACGTGCAAGTGGTCGCGCTCACCGTGCTCGATACAACGGACAGCGCCATCCTGCGGCTGATCGTCGACGATAACGACAAGGCCAGGGAATTGATGATCAACAACGACTTCCCCTTCAGTGAAACGAGCGTGCTGGCGGTTGAGTTCGAGGGGGAGGACCGGCTGAAGGACGTGCTCGCCGCCCTATTGGAGGCCGAAATCAACATCCACTACATCTACAGCTTCCTGTTCCGTCCCTCCGATGCGCGCGGCCTGATCATCAAGACGGAGGACTTCGACGTCGCGGCCCAGGCGTTGAGCAACTGCGGCTTCAAGGTGCTCACCCACCACGACATCGCCCGCTGAGGCGAAGCGGGGTTCGGATCGGGGGTCGCGGTCAGCGAACCAACTTGGCGCCCGACATCTCGTAGATCGCCGTCAGGTAACCATCCTCCAACACCGGTCCGACCTTGAAGGCTCCGCCAAACGCCAGCGGCACATCCATCACCGGATCCATGCCTTCGGCGAGCCGCACCGACACCCATTCGTTGAGCTTTGGAATGGCGCCGTAGCAGCAGACCATCGGGTCGGAAACGAGGAGGAATTCGACGACTTTGCCGCCTTCCATTTTCACCGGCAGCATGAAGCCCGTGACCGTGAGGTCGCGCCCGTCGAGCGCCTTCACGTCGGCCGGAATCTGCCGGTCGGCCTCGGCCACGATCGCCGCCTCGTCCTGATCCGCTTCATAGGTCGGAGCGGCGTAGGCAAAGCCGGCGAGGGTTTCCCACCCCACCGCCTCGGCCGCCCAAGCGGCCCCTGCAAGTCCGGACAGCAACAGCCCGCAAGCGAGGCGAAGCATCCTGAAGGTGCGGTCGTGGGGAAGCATGGAACCATGATGGGCCACCCGGAGGCAGGGTCAAACCCAGCGATGATAAACGCTCAACATAGCCCGCAATCGCACTTCTCAAGCGGAAATCGGCGCGACAGTCTCGCCGAGTGACCGGTCCACCCGATGGCGAAATCAAGCCAGCCGCATGCCTGAACTGCGGCACCCCGCTGCAGGGGGGGTATTGTCATGTGTGCGGCCAGCAGGACTTCGATTTCAAACAATCCTTCTGGCACACCATTCTGGAAGCGCTCGAACACCTCGTTCACCTCGATGGCCGGTTTGCCCGCAGCATGGTGTCCCTGCTCTTTCTCCCGGGCCGGCTCACCAGCGAGTTTCTCGCCGGCCGACGCGCCAGCCAGATTCCGCCCCTGAGATTCTACCTCTTCGTATCGCTGGTGTTCTTTGTCAGCCTGCCGTTGCGCTCGCCCCTGGAGTTGCGACGGCAGGAGCCTCCGCCGGCAGCGGCGGCCGCAGGGGAAAATGACCTCGAGGCGACCGCCCCTTCCGAAGACGACGCCAGCGAAATCTGGCTGGAGATCGTCCAGGGCCTGCGTGACGGGTCGTCGGATTCGGAAAACGACCCGCAGACTCGGGCCATCGCCCGGCGGCTGGAGAATCGTTTTTCCGACCCGCAGAAACTGATCGATTACCTCGTGGCGCACGCGCCCAATTTCCTGTTCTTCGCCATACCGGCACTGGCCTTGATGACAAAAATCCTGTTCTGGGGTGCGCGTCGCACCTACCTGGAACACTTGGTCGTGGCGCTGCACCTGGGATCGTTCTACTTCACCTTCACGCTGTTCCTGGAAGGATGGCGGGGGCTATTCGGACTGCTCCTGCCTTTCCTGGCTTCAATCACCGGCATCGTGGGCAGCCTCTACATGCTGGCTTTCGTCCCCTGGCTGTTCGCCCAAGTATTCCAACGCGGCATCTGGGGCACGGTTTGGCGCACGTTGATTTTCGCGGGCATCAGCGCCGGCCTGTTTTTGAGCGGCTTGATGGCTTTGACGATACTCTACGTGGCGACCGGTGATTGACCGGAATTCCGCCAAACCATTCATCCTCCCTCCCGTCCGGCGCAAGTCCGCACCGGCGAAGGGCAGGTAGGCGAGATGTTATTAGGCCAGTTGCACGGTAAAGGATTCGAATGGTCTTCACTCTTCATTACGAGTCCATGGCTAGATCCTTTCACTCGTGCGCGGCGCGCGGTGACGAGCGGTGAGACCTCAAGCTGCCGGGGCCGAACCACCGCGAACGCAGAACCACCGGCCCCCGCATCGTGCCCCCCAGTCGTTGCCGCCGGCTCCCACCGGACCGGCGGTTTTCTTTCGCGGGGAAAAGGACCCTTCGGCTTCTTGCTTAAATATTGATTGGCAAATACTTGCGAAATAAGTTACCTAACTTACTTTCCGTCATACTTTTGCGAAATATCAGCCAAACTGATCGTCGTTCGAAATGTGAGCGGAGCTTACCTTTCGTAACAAAAGTGAAACAAACGCTTATCTTATTGGCGACGCCGGTGCCGGAGACTTGACCGCGACTCCCGAGAGGATCACGCCGAAGTTGTATCAAACTACTTTGTCGATCTGTGGAATGATGCCGCCATATTCTGGCGCATCGCGACCTTCACCGGCCGACTCATCAAGCAACTACACCATGAACTACCGCATTAAAACCTTCGGGTTCCTGACCGCGGCCGCACTCCCGCTGCTGCCGCTCTCCGCCCAGGAGGCCGCCGAGGAGGATGTCATCACCCTCGCGGCTTTCGAAGTGAACGAAATCGCCGATTTTGCCGACCAGGCGATCGCCGGTGAGACGCCCGTCGCGTTCACTGAACTGCCCAAAACCAGAATCACCGAGGAGCTCGGTTCCCGCGACATTCCGCTCGTGCTGAACACCGCGCCTTCGGTCTATGCCTCCGCCGACAGCGGCGGCGCCGGCGACGCCCGCGTCAATGTGCGCGGCTTCTCGCAGCGCAACGTGTCGATCCTGATCAACGGCGTGCCCACCAACGACATCGAGAACGGCTGGCTGTACTGGTCCAACTGGGACGGCCTCGGCGACGTCACCAGCACGATCCAGCTCCAGCGCGGTCTCTCCAACGTGACCCTGCCCACCCCGTCGATCGGCGGCACGATGAACATCATCACCGACCCGTCGTCCTCGACCCGCGGTGGCACCGGCAAGGTGGAGTTCGGCAACGACAACTTCCTCAAGTTCACCGGCGTCGTGAACACCGGCGTGATTGAAGACAAGTTCGCGCTCACCCTGGGTGGTGTCTCGAAAACCGGCGACGGTTCCGTCAACGGCACCTGGACCGATGGCAAAGGCTATTACGTCGGCGCCACCTGGTTCGTGAACGACACCAACCGTCTCGAGCTCTACGCCGTCGGCGCCCCGCAAAAGCACGGTCAGCGCACGTTCGCCACCAATATCGCCGGCTATGACGTCAACTACGCCCGTAGCCTCGGTTACTCGCAGGCGGACATCGACTATGTGCTCGCCAGCCGCAGCCCGATCGACGCCGGCAACGAATTCAACCCGAACTACGCCCCGATCAGCTCCTCCTACACCGGCCTGCAGTATTACTGGAACGGTCGCCATGCCCGCCACAGCGCGAACTTCCTGAACGAACGCGAAAACTACTTCCACAAGCCGCAGATCAACCTGAACTGGTTCTCCCAGATCACCGACACTTCAAAGCTCGCCACCGTGTTCTACTACAGCGGCGGCCGCGGCGGGGGATCGGGCACCCTCTACAACACCGAGGGCGTATACGGCTTCCAAAGCAGCTCGCGGGCGTTCGCGTTCCGCCCGAACTCGGACTCGACCTACGGCAGCGCCTACAACTGGGACGCCACCATCGCGGCCAACCAGGGTACCCGTACCGTACGCAACGACCGCGACAAGGTCGCCGGTCAGTCGCTCGCCATCCTGCGCAACTCGGTCAACAATCAGGACCAGTTCGGCATCGTCTCCAAATACACGACCGAACTCAGCGACGCGTGGGAGATGACCCTCGGCGTTGACTGGCGCACGGCGGAAATCGACCACTTCCGCGAAGTCCGCGACCTCCTCGGCGGTGACTACTACATCCCGGCCTCCGGCCAGTATAGCGACTTCCTCGACTCCGCCCCTGTGCTCGGTCTTGGCGACAAGGTCGACTACTTCAACCGGAACACCGTCGACTGGCTCGGCCTCTTCGCCCAGGTGCAATACGACGAGGGTCCGGTGCATGCGTTCGGCGTCTACGGTTACTCGACGATCGACTACTCCTACGAGGACCCGTTCCGCCGCGCTTCCGCCGGTTCCAGCGAGACCTTCAAGCTCAAGTCCAATGGCCTCGATGGTCATCAGATCAAGGGTGGCGTCAGCTACGAGCTCGCCGAAGGCTTCAGCGTCTATGGCAACGCCGGTTGGGTCTCCAAGGCTCCGATCTTCGACGGCGCGATCGACGACATCACGGGCACTCTCATCGATCCGATCAACGAGAAGTTCACCTCGTTCGAAGCCGGCGTGCGTTGGGAAAGTGCCGACCGTAAGTTCAACGTGTCGGCCAACCTCTACGCCACCCAGTGGAATGACCGCACGATCAACAGCATCGAGTCCGATGCCAACGGCGACGACTACGTGGTCTACCTCCGCGGCGTCGACTCCGACTACAGCGGCATCGAGATCGAGTCCGCCTACGCCCCAACCGACTGGGTACGCTTCGACGCCGCCGCCTCCTTCGGCAGCTGGAAATACACCAACGATGTATCCGCGGATGCGGTCTATATCGGCACCGGCCTGCCGGCCATCGACAGCACCACGCTCTATACCAAGAACCTCAAGGTCGGCGACGCTCCCCAGAGTCAGATCGCCTACGCCGTGACCTTCTTCCCGGTGGACGGTCTGTCCGTGAAGCTGCAGGGCCGCTGGTATGACAACTACTACGCTGACTTCGATCCGGATTCCCGCACCAATCCGAACGATCGCGGTCAGTCGTGGATGATCCCCAGCTACTCCATCTACGACCTTCACGTGAATTATCGCGTGCCAATGGAGATGGGCAATCTTGAGCCCAGCCTCTTCCTGCACGTCTTCAACCTGTTCGATAAGGTCTACGTCTCCGACGCGACCGACAACAGCTCGTTCGAAAGCGTGCCAAGTGCGCCGTCGCACAGCGCCCAGCGCGCCGAGGCCTTCCTCGGTCTGCCGGTGACCTACAACGCCGGCATCAGCATCCGCTTCTGACGCGGTTCGGCCTCCGGTCTGCTGCTTTCCGCGGCCCCGCCTGCAACGGCGGGGCCGCTTTGTTTTCCGGCCCCGCGTTTGACGCCTGCGGAACCGCGCCCTCCACTGGGCGCGCCGCTTCATCGTGCCGTTTCCGCCTTCCGTCCGCGCCCTCAACTCCCGCAACTACCGGCTCTTCTTCGCCGGCCAGGGCCTGTCGCTGCTCGGCAACTGGATGACGCTCACCGCCTCGGCCTGGCTGGTCTACGACCTGTCGAAGAACCCGTTCCTCGTCGGTTTCCTCCCCTTCGCCAATCAGTTCCCCGTGCTGCTGCTCGCGCCGCTGGGCGGCATCCTTGGCGACCGGCTGCCCCGGCAGCGCCTGATGTGGTGGCTCAACATCCTGTGCGCCCTGCAGGCCACCGCCCTGGCCACCCTCACCCTCACCGGTAACATCACCGTGCTGCGCCTCCTCGCACTGGTCACGTTGCGCGGCTTCATCAACGCCGCCGAGTTTCCCACCCGGCAGGCCTTCGTGGTCGAGCTGGTCGACCGCAGGAACGACCTGCCCAACGCCATCGCGCTCAACTCCTCGCTCTTCAATGTTGCGCGACTGCTGGGCCCCACCTTCGCCGGCATCATCATCGCCACGGTCGGACCGGGCGTCTGCTACCTGCTCGATGCCGCCTCCTACGCTGCCATCCTCTCTTCGCTCCTGGCCATGCGGCTCCCCCGCCGCCGCCAGCGCACCCGCCGGGCCCACCCGCTCATCGAACTGCGGGCCGGCATCAGCTACGCCCGGCGCTCTCCGGCCCTGCGGCCCTCGCTGATGATGGTGCCCATGATCGCGCTCACGGGTTTCGCCGCCAGCACCCTCGCCCCCGTGTTTGCCCGCGATGTCTATGGCGGTGACAGCCGCACGCTCGGCTACATGCTCTCGGCCGTGGGCATCGGGGCGCTCGCCAGCGCGATCATGCTGGCCCGCCGCCCTTCACCCGAAGGCCTCGCGTACTGGGTGGCCACCGGCGCGTTCGCCATCGCCGCCGGCCAGCTCGGCTTCGCGCTGAGTCCCTCCTTCGGGTTCGCCCTCACCTGCCTCGTGGCCACCGGCTGGGGCACCGTGCTATCGATGGCCGGCAACAACACCCTGATCCAGTCCAACGTCGCCGACGACAAACGCAGCCGGATCATGGGCCTGTTCGCCATGGGTCAGGGCATGTTTCCCATCGGGGCCCTGTTGGCCGGCTTCGTCGCGGCCCAACTCGGTCCGCGCAGCGCCGTCGGCCTCGGCGCCCTCGGCAGCGCGCTGGCCGGACTCCTGTTCATTCGCTCCCGTGCCGCGGCACGACGCATTGCTCCGCCGCGCCGGCCGGCGCCGTTGCCTTCCGACTCGCAGGCCTGAATCCGGACCTAGAGCTGCCCCTTTTCCCGACCTTCCCGGCGGGCGGACGGCCGGATTGAGATGTCGTCCGCCGCCACGGCTGCAGGCTCGTCCGTGGCCTGCGCCCCCTCGGTATCCTTCCGGTAAATACCTAGCTGCTCGGCCCGATAATTGACCTGCGGCGGCCGACCCAATGGGATGCCTTCGGCGTCAAAGCGCAGTTTGATCGCCCGGTGCACCTCACAGGTCATGCGCATCGCCGTCGGCAGGTCCTTGGCCCAAAGCGGCACCCGGAAATTCACCATCGCGTTCTGGAAATCGAGCACGGGGACATCGACCAACGGCACGCCCTGCGTCTTCTCGTCCGCCGTACGTTCGTCCAGCAGATCCGGATGCTTGCTGGCCTCCTCCCGGATGATCTCCACCGCGCGGTCGAGGTCGGCCTCGAACCCGATGCTGATGAACATGAATTTCTGAGCCTTCGGATCCCGGAAGGTCCAGTTGATGAGGGGCTCGGAATCGATGACCGAATTCGGATAAATCAGCCGCTTGTTCTCCAGGGCACGGATCACGGTATGCCGCAGCGTGATATCCTCGATCGTGCCGATCTCTCCCTGGATCTTGATGATGACATCCACCCGAAAAGGCTTGAACAGCACAATGAACACGCCGCTGACGATGTTGGAGAACGCCTTCTGCGACGCAACGCCGATGATCGCCGCCAGAATGCCCGCGCCCGCCAGCGCGCCCACCGCCAGCGCCCGCAGGGGCGGGATGCTGTAGACCACCATGATCAAGACCATGATCGAAATCCCCGCCTTCACCGCATTCCGCAGAAACGTGATGCCGGTGCGTTGCTCACTACCGAGAGCCTGCCGCAGCCGATGCTCGAAGAAGCGGCGGGAAATCATGTTCAGTACCACCCCCGAGATCAGGACCACCGCGATGGTCACGAGCGGCGTGTAGTCAAACGTCTCGAAGCTCCAGTCAGGCATGCTTGCCCAACTAGCCGTTTCGGTGCCAATCGGGGAGCTAGGCGGAGTGGGCTGCCGGAGCGGAGGGCTCGATCTGCCGCCCGCGCCAGATTGCCGAGAATGCCCCGACCACCGTCTTCACCAGGATCTCGCCGAAGATGATCCCCACCAGCGCGCGCGACTCAAACACGCCCAGGAACGCCACCAGGTTGAACATCAACGAATCCAGCGGAATGCTGACCGCGTTGGACGACAGCACCCGATGCCACCATGACTTCGCCAGCAGCCGCTGGTAGACCTCGGTGTCAGCGGTCTCCGCCACGATGATCGCAATCACGGAAGCCAGGATGATTCGGGGTGGCACGTGTCCCAGGGCGGAGGCCAACCCGGAGAGCACCGTCGCCAGCGCGATCACCCCGTAGACAAAACGCCGGCCCCGCACGTGCATCCGGTCGCGCTGGGTGAAGGTGAACCCGAACACGATCGTGCCCACCGCCACCTGCCCGAATACGGGTAGGGGCAAAAACCAGGTCGCCGTGAAGTTGGCGACCAGCACGGCCAGGACGTAAATGACGGCGGCGGACATGGGACCGGGCAACTTGAGCGGCCGCCGCCCCCAATGCGAGCGCACGATTTTGTGAATTTCTCCAGCTTGCTTCCCACCCCGGATGCGCAGAATCAGACCCATGCCCATGCATCTCCCCCGTCGTTCCTTACTCGCAGTGCTCGCCGCCATGCTGTGCCTGCTCGCCACCTCCCTCTTCGCACAGAACCCACCGCCGGTCTACGGGCCTTACGAAGCCATCGTCTTCGACCAGGAATACCTCCAGGACGTGCAGGTAGACGACAAGGGCGACATCTTCCTCAAGCTGCAACCCGCCCACCGCAACGACCAGCTCACCATGAAGATTTCGATGCAACCGGGCGGTCCCTACCGGAAGTGGTTCACCGGCAACGAAGTCCTCGTTGCCCTGGAAAATTCCGGCCGCGCCGCCAACACCTGGACCGATCGCATCCAGACCAGCGCGACTTACATCGAGTACTACGCCGGCGACAAACTGTTCCTCCACCTCAAAAAGGTGAACTGAGGAGAAGGACGTCTCGCCGAGGCATCCGCGTTCGATTGCTTCCCGCTGAAATTGACAAGGCCGCCCCCCGCAAATGCGAGGGACGGCCTTGGTGGTTTACTGACTCAGACGTGACTCAGCTCAGAAGGCTGCGGCGTAGCGACCGTCGCCCAAGGGCAGCGCCGTGAAGAACGGGAGCTTGACCTTGGTATCGACCGTCACGCCGTCCTTGAGGACCGGGGTGAACCGCCATTCGGCGACCACCTCGACGGCCTTCTCCGCGAGCTCGACGTCGTTCGACTTGAAGACGGTGATGTCCCGGGGGACGCCGGTTCTGTCGACGACGAACTCGAGGATGACCTCGGTGCCCGATGGCGCCGTGATCTTCGGAGCCACCACCTTGACGGGGACCGGCACGCCGGGGGCCGCGTCAAACGTGGCGAGGTAGGATTTCTCGGACGAGGCCGCGAAGGCGGCGCCCGCAAGAGCTCCGATGCTGAGGACGAATGCGAGTTTCTTGACTGCGTTCATGGTGTATTCCTGCTCCGGGGTGACCCCCGGAGACTGGTTTGTTGTTTTCTGGTTTTAGAAACGCTCCGGGCCTCCCGCAGAATGCGGCACAGCTGACGGAGCGGATTGATTCCGCTCATCGCGGAACCAAAGCCACGGTCCGCCGCCCGAAACTCGCCAAGCCGGCGGCGAACCCTGAAATTCGCAGGCCACCCGGGACGCATCCCACTGGGCGGCAAATCAAAGAACCGTTTTGGGGAGGGCTCCTCGAAAGCAAGTCGACGATCAATCGACCACACCAGCAATGCAATCGCCGTGCCAACCCGGCCGGGTTAAGTTTGGGCAACGGAGACACGCGGTCGCAACCGCAGTGGCAGCAGGATGAACAAACCGGCCAGAAACAGGCCGGCCGTCACCGCGATGGCGGCCCGGTAGCCGTGGAGGCTGACCAGTTCGCCGAACATCAGCGGACCGAACACGCCGGCCAGCTTGCCGAAGAATCCCCAATAGCCGAAGAACTCCCCCGAGCGCCCCGCCGGCGTGAGCGACGCCACCACCGCGCGCCCGGCCGATTGCAGCGATCCCATCGCCACCCCCGCAACCACGCCGATGCCGAAGAACTCTCCCTTGGTCTCGCACACCGCCGCCCAGCCGCAGGCGGCCACCCACAGGAGCAGTGCAGCGACCAAGGCGACCTTGGATCCCGTGCGGTCCTGCAGGAACCCGAAACCAAACGCTCCCGCCACCCCAGCCAGCTGCAGCACGATGAAGAGTTGCACGATCTCCGCCTGCGTCATCGCCACGACGTTCGCCGCATAGAGCGCGGCAAACCCCACCACCGCCATCAGGCCGGAGGTGTAAACCGTCATCGCCACAAAGAAGAGCATCAGGGTCCGGTAGTGGCGCACGTCGCGCAGCAGCGCCGAAATCCGCCCGAGTGCGATCCGCAGATAGGTCTCATCCGGATCCCGCGTCTGCGCCACCGCCCGTTCACGCAGCAACAGCCCCGTCGGCACGCAGGCGACCGCGAAGAACAGTCCGGTCATCAAAAACGCGTAGGAGGTGCGGCCTTCCCCACTCTGCAGGATGACCAGCGCCAAGACCAGGCTCAGCAGCCCGCCCAGGTAGCCGAAGCTCCAGCCGTAGCCGGAAATGCGACCGACATTCGCCGGCGTGCTGATTTCCGGCAGAAACGCCGCGCAGAGGTTCTCGCCCAGGGCAAACGCCACATTGGCCACAAACACCAGGGCCAGCGCCCAGCCCACCGCGCCCGGCCCCACCCCATACAGCGCCAACGTGGCCGCCGAGCACACCGCCGCCGTGATCATGAGGTAGGGCTTCTTGCGCGCCCGGGCGTCCGCCAGCGCCCCGATGACGGGCGACAGCAGCAGGACCACGACTTGGGAACCGCCCAGGGTCCGCCCCCACCAGCTTTCCGCATTCGGATGCGCCCCGGCCACCACCTGCTGGAAGTAGATCGCGTAGACCACCGTGATGATGATCGTGGTGAACGCCGAATTCGCGAAATCGTAGCAGCACCAACCGAAGATTTCTCGTTTCCTGACGGGCGGCGCAACGGGCGGGAATTCCATCAGGCGTCAGGGAAACCACCTTGTTAACGGGGCGCAAGCAGCCCGCCAGGCCCCCGGACAAAAGCTGAATGGCCGCTTGCACCGTCCGCCGGGGTTGAGTTTTTTCAACCTTTCGTAAACTCACCGCCATCCCGACGTGTCTGCTACTCAACCCACTTTTCTTCGCCGCTCGCTCAATGCCGTCGTGCAATGGATCGACTCCGATTACTGCCCGGATGGGGCGGAAAAAATGCGCCAGGAGCCCGATCAGGTCGACTGGATCCGCGTCATGCCTTTCGTGGTTCTCCACCTCGCGTGCTTCGGGGTGATCTGGGTCGGCTGGAGCCCGTTCGCCGTCTGGTCCGCCGTGGCCCTGTACTTCCTGCGCATGTTCGCGGTCACCGGCATCTATCACCGCTACTTCTCGCACAAGACCTACTCCACCTCGCGCTTCGGCCAGTTCCTGCTGGCTCTGTGGGGCGGTACCACCGTCCAGCGCGGCCCGCTGTGGTGGGCCTACCACCACCGCCACCATCACCAGCACAGTGACGACGAGGAGGACGCCCACTCGCCGCACGTCCACGGTTTCTGGTGGTCGCACATCGGCTGGATCACCAGCCGCCGCAACTTCCCGACCGACTACTCCAAGGTGAAGGACTTGGCTAAGTTCCCCGAGTTGGTCTGGCTCAACCGCTTCGACCTGTTCGTGCCGATCGCTTTTGCCACCGCCATCTTCGGTCTCGGCGTCGCGCTGGAGCGCTGGGCCCCGGGCCTCGGCACCACCGGCCCGCAGATGCTGATCTGGGCCTTCTTCATCAGCACCACCGCCCTTTTCCACGGCACGTCCTGCATCAACTCGATGGCCCATCTCATGGGCAAGCGCCGCTTCAAGACCACCGACGACTCCCGCAACAGCTTCATCCTGGCCATCATCTGCCTCGGCGAAGGCTGGCACAACAACCACCACCGCTATCAGAGCTGCACCCGCAACGGGTTCTACTGGTGGGAGATCGATCCGACCTATTACGGGCTCAAATTCCTGTCCTGGACCCGGCTGATCTGGGGCCTCAAGGCCGTCCCGGAATCCATCCTCGAGGAGGGCGCCCGCGCCGACCACCACAACACCGTGGCCGCCGCCGAACGCTCGCAGCACGTGCACCCGCAATATTCGTCCCTGAAGCGGGTGGTCCCGACCGCCGCTGCCCTCGCCGTGGGCGCCGTCAATGCCGCCCAGGCCGAGGCGCCGAAGAAACCCGAACGCGCCGGTATCCACAAGGACGTGACCGAACTCGCCCACGAGTTGGACCGCACCGACGACGCGCCGGCACGCGCTTCCACTCCGGATCATCGGCATTGATTCGCCGCGCGCGGCTTGCGCCGGGGCGCGAGTCAGGCTCCTTCCCGCATGGCTCGCGTCGCAATCATCGGATCCGGCATCGCCGGTCTCGGATGCGCCCACTTCCTGCACCGTCACCATGAGGTGACGGTTTACGCCGCTGAGGCGCATCCGGGCGGTCACGCCAACACGGTCGACGCCCGCGAGCCGGGCACGGGCCGCCCCGTGCCCGTCGACACCGGGTTCATGGTCTTCAACCGGGTGACCTACCCGCACCTGTGCCGCCTGTTCGACGATCTGCGGGTGCCGGTCAAGCCGACGTCCATGTCGTTCGCCGTACGCGACGACACCACCGGGCTCGAATGGTGCGGCACCTCGCTCAACCACCTCTTCGCGCAGCGCCGCAACCTCTTCAATCCGCGGTTCATCAAGATGCTGCTGGCGGTCAACCGCTTCAACCGCGAGGCCGTCGCGGCGCTCGAGGACCCGACGCTACGCGACGTGTCGTTGGCCGACTACGTGCGCACACGCGGCTACGGCGATGATTTCTTCAACCTCTACCTCGTGCCGATGAGCTCCGCCGTGTGGAGCACGCCGCCCGAGCTCATGCTGGATTTTCCCGCCGCCGCCCTCCTGCGGTTTTTCCACAACCACGGCTTCCTCGGCCTGCACACCCAGCACCCGTGGTGGACGGTCGACGGCGGCAGCCGGGAATACGTCACCCGCCTCATCGCACCGTGGCGCGATCGCGTGCGGCTGAACGATCCCGTCACCCGCATTGTCCGCACCGACGGCGGCGTCATCGTCATGACCGCCGGCGGCCAGGCCCGCTCGTTCGACCAGGCCATCCTGGCCACCCATGCCGACGACGCGCTCCGGCTCCTGGTCAACCCCACCCCGAACGAGGCCCGGCTGCTCGGCGCCTTTCGCTATCAGGCGAACACCGCCACCCTCCATACCGATACAGCCGTGATGCCGCGAACCCGCCGCGCCTGGTCCAGTTGGAATTACCAGCTCGTGCGCGGCGCCGACCAGCGGATCGAGCCCGCGACCCACTATTGGATGAACGCGCTGCAGGGCGTCAGTGACCGCGCCGAGTTCTTCGTCTCCATCAATCGGCCGGAGGACATCGACCCGGCGGCCGTGCAGCAGACCATCCCCTACACCCATCCGCTCTTCGATCTCGACGCGCTCCGGGCCCAGGACGAACTGCCCGGCCTCAACGCCGATGCGTCCGGCACGACCCACACCTACTTCGCCGGCAGCTATTTCCGCTACGGCTTTCACGAGGACGGGTTTGCCAGCGCCGTCGACCTCTGCGCCCTGCTGCTCGGGGGCGACCCCTGGCCCGCCTGACCGCCGCAGAACCAAACCCCTGCCCCGGGCGTCGATACTCCTGATGCGATCACGAATCTACGAATGCCACGTGATGCACGCCCGCTTTCACCCGCGGGCGCACCGCTTCGTGTACCGCGTCTTCATGCTCGGACTCGACCTCGACGAACTCCCTAACCTCGACCGCGATCTGCGCCTCTTCTCCTGCAATCGCCCCAATCTCTTCAGCCTCCGCGAACGCGACTTCCTGCCCCTCGACGAAACCCCGCACAACCCCTCCACGACTTGTAACCCATTAGGTTACAAGTCGGCCACCCTGAAGGAGCGGGTGCTGGCGTTCGTGCGGGCGGGCGGCAACGACGTAGGCGCTGACGCGCGGGTCGAGCTGGTCACGCTGCCGCGGATGCTGGGCTACCGGTTCAACCCGGTGTCGTTTTACTTCGTGCGCTCGGCCGCGGGCCACCCGGTGGCGGCGATCTGCGAGGTGACCAACACGTTTCACGAAATAAAACCGTATTTGCTGAGTGGTGACACCCTGAGCGCCGCAGGCTTCCGGCTGCGGGTGCCGAAGCACTTCTACGTTTCCCCGTTTTCCGATGTCGACGTGGCGTTCGATTTTCACCTGCGCGTCCCCACCGACCGGCTGGCCGTGCAGATCGACGACTACACCGGTGAGCGGCGCACCCTTACGAGCACCCTGACCGGGCCCGCCCGACCGCTGACGGACGGCGCCCTGGCCACGTTCCTGATCAAGTATCCCCTGCTGACCCTGCGGGTCATCGCCCTGATCCACTGGCACGCGCTGCGCTTGTGGTGGAAGCGGGTCCCGTGGTTCGCCAAGGCCGGCCGCGCCGCCGACCAACGCGATCTCTACCGGCCGCACGCCTCGCTCACCCGCGGACGTTGATCCCCGTCAAAGCGCCCCCACCAGCACCATCGGCCCTTCGGCCACCGGCACGCCGCCCTTGCGCTCCAGGCTGATCGCGAACGCGGTCACCTCATTCACCGGTTGACCGGCCGAGAAACGCACCCGGGTGTGGCCCTCCTCGTCCACCTGAATCACGCCACCGTCCACCGGCGTCGGATACTGCGGGTCAACCACCCAGAGCTGATAGTCCTGCGACTCCGCATCGATCGCCGGCAGGTTGATGACCTCGATGACGCCTTCGTCGGTCTCCGGATCGAACACGGCAAAGCCGAACGCCGCCGCCTGCTCCAACTGGGAATTGAGCGCGGCGATGCGCAGCGAATCGAGGCGGGAACGCGACTCGAGCTGGGCAAGGCGGGCCTGCAATTGCTCGCGGGTCCCGGCCGAGGCTGCCAAATCGCGGCTCACCTCCTCCAGCTGCCCGCGCACCACCGCCACTTCGGCCTGCAGGTCATCGGCGCGGGTCTCGCTTTGACGCAACCGCGAATCAAGCACCGCCGCCAGGATCGCCAGGGCGGCCGCCGCTCCCCAGCCCATCGCGGTCCAGAACGGGAAGCCGACAATCTTGCCGGGCGAAGCTTCATCCTCGGTCGCCGGGGAGACATCGGCCAGCACGCGCTCGCGCAGCGACGACGGCGCCGCCACCGCCGGGGTCCCGACCAACACCGCCTCCGCCAGAGTCGTCTCCAACGCCGCCAGGTTCCGCGCAAAATCGGCGTCCGTCGCCAGCCGTTGCTCGACCGCCTGGCGGGCCGCCACATCGAGTTCACCGAGGATGTAGTCGATGATCAGGTCGTGATCCTGGTCATTCATCACTAAGGCCCTCCATCAAACCCTGCAGTTTGGTCAGCGCGTAGCGCAGACGCGATTTAACGGTGCCAAGCGGCACCTGCAATTGGTCGGCCACCTCCTGGTGGGTGAGCCCGGAATAGAACGCCAGCCGCACCGCCTCGGCCTGGTCGGCCGGCAGGGTCGCCAACGCCTCCCGCACGCGTTCCGCCCGTTCCTGCTGCTCGGCGATATCGCCGGCAGTGGCCCCGTCCTCACCGGTCGTTTCCGCGCGCAACGCCTGTTCCTCACTCAACTCCACCGCGGTGGGAATGCGCCGACGGCGCTTGCGCAGCAGGTCGATGGCCCGCCGCCGCGCCGCCGTGACCAGCCAGGCCACGAGCTTGCTGTCACGCGCCGCCAGTTCGGCGGCGTGAAGCCACAGCGCCTTGAACGTGTCCTGCACCACCTCCTCGGCCTCCTCCTGCCGCCTCACCACCCGCACGGCGACCGCGTAGATCGTGTGGCCAAACTGATCGTAGGCCTCCGCCATGGCCGTTGGCTCGCGCCTGCTCAGGCGCGCCAGCAAGGTGGCCGTGTTGTCGGGAACCGGGGGCATGAAAACCTTAGCAGCACCCGAAGACGCTCCGGGCGGATTGACCGAACGCCTAGCGGCGAACGCTGTCAACCAACCTCGGGGCTCAAACCGCACTGCGGATGCCATCCACATGTCAACCGAAGTGACGTTCGGTTCCGGCGCTTGGATCTATCCCTGCGCCACCCCGCCGGACCGGCTCACTTTTTTTGCCCCAAAATTGTAAATTTATTCTCCCGTACCGCGCGTTAACCTTCCTAGACTAGCCGAGATGACCATGGAGCCTGTCGCCGCCACCGATACCCGACCCCTTGTCACCACCCACACCCGCCGCCCGGGCCTGTTCCGCCGGCTCGTGCTGGCGGCCTTCGCGCCGATGCAGCGCGGCCACATGGTCATTGAACTGCCTGATGGCGGCCGCGTCGTCTTCGGCAGAGACGATGCTGCGGAGCCGCTCGCCGGGGGCATCGAGGCATCCGCCCTCATCCGGGTGCGGCGGGACGGCTTTTTCCGCAAATGCGCCCTGGCCGGCGATATCGGCTTCGGGGAAAGCTACGTTGACGGCGACTGGGACACCCCCGACCTGGCGGCCGTGATCGCGTGGTTCATCCTCAACGTCGAGAACGCGCCGACCCTGTCCGGCTCCCGTTGGTCGTGGCGGCAGGCCATGGTCAACGGCCTCCGCCACCTCAACCGACTGGGGCATCTCCTGCGGCCCAACAGCCTCTCCCATGCCCGGCGCAACATCGGCGCCCACTACGATCTCTCCAATGAGTTCTTCGCCCTCTTCCTCGACCCTTCGATGATGTATTCGGCGGCGAAGTGGACGGATCCGTCCTTTACCCTGGAGCAGGCGCAGGCGGCCAAGAACGAGGCGCTCTGCCGTCACCTGCAGCTGACGGCCGATGATGAGGTGCTGGAGATCGGCACCGGCTGGGGCGGCTGGGCGCTGCACGCGGCCCAGCGTTACGGCTGCCGGGTCACGACCGTCACCCTCTCGCAACAGCAATTTGAATACGCCCGCCGCCGCATCGCCGATGCGGACCTAGCGGATCGGGTCGAGGTCCGGTTGTGCGACTACCGCGAACTCGTGGGCCAGTATGACAAGATTGTCTCCATCGAGATGATGGAGGCCATCGGCCACCGCTACCTGCCCGCCTTCACCGAGCGCCTGAACGCGCTGCTCAAGCCGTCGGGCCGGCTGGCGCTGCAGTTCATCACCTGCCCCGATAACCGCTACGAGAGCCTGCGCCGCGGCGTCGACTTCATCCAGAAGCACATCTTCCCCGGCTCGCTGCTGCTCTCGCTCAACCGCGTGAACCACCTCCTGAGCCGGTCCGGCGGCTTCGTGCTCAACGCCTGCGACGACTTCGGGCCCGATTACGCCCGCACCTTGCGGCAGTGGCGCGAGGCCTTCCATGCCCAGCTCGAGCGCGTGCGGGCGCTGGGCTTCGACGACCGTTTCATCCGCAAGTGGGACTACTACCTGCAATACTGCGAGGCCGCCTTCGCGCTGCGTAACATCTCGGTGGTGCACACGGTGCACACGCGGGCCAATCACGCGGCGACCTGAACCTCTATCCTCATCGCATGCTCTGGCTCCTGCGCGGACTCTATATTGGCATCCTCCTAACAATGGGCGGGCTGATCGGCTGGGCCAGTCTGCAGCAGCCGATCTTCGGCATTCCCGCTGAGGTGACCGGCAATCCGTGGTTCATCGCCACGCTGTTCGACGCCTACTTTGCCTTCATCACCTTCTACGTCTGGGTGGCCTGGAAGGAGCCGCGGCTCGGTGCCCGGGTGTTGTGGTTCGTCAGCGTGATCCTCTGGGGCAATTTCGCGATGTCGATCTACCTGCTGGGCGAGCTGTTCCGCATCGATCACATCAACCGGTTGCGCGAGGTGGTGACCCAACAACGCGAGGGCCGCATCGGCCTGCCACTCGCCTTCACGGTGACGGGCGTGGGCGCCTATCTGCTGGGCGCGGGCCCGTTGTTTTCATGAGTTCGCCGCCCCCCGCTCCCGCCGCTCCGCCGCACGGCTTCTGGCAACGGCGGGTGGTGCAACCGATCGTGCGGCAGCTGACGCAGGGCGTCTCCCCGCGCCAGATCACCTTCACTCTCGCGATCGGCACGGTGTGCGGCCTCTTCCCGTTCCTCGGATTCACCTGGCTGGTCAACCTGATCGTCGGCATTCTCCTGCGGCTCAACCAACCGATTCTGCAGACCCTCAACCAACTGCTCACGCCGCTGCACCTGCTCATGATCGTCGCCTACATTCGCGTCGGGGAGTGGATGTGGGGCGCACAGGAGAAGGCCTTTTCGATCACCGAGCTGGTGCAGGATTTCGCCCAGCTCTCCATCGGTGAATTTCTGACCAAGTTCGGCTGGGCGGGGGTGCACGCGTTCAGCGCCTGGGTGGTGAGCGCACCGCTGGTGTTCTGCCTGGTCTATCTGCTCCTGCGACCGGTCATCGCCCGACTGGCCCGACTGCGCCTGACCAACCCCTCGTCATGAACCCGCTCGTGATCCTGCTCATTGCCATGGTCGCGCTGCTGCTGCTGTTCAGCGTGACCTACCTGGCGGCCCGGCTGATCGACAACTACGGTATCGTCGATGTCATCTGGGCCTACGCCTTCGCCAGCGTAGCCTGGTTCTACGCCGCCCAGGGATCCGGCTGGCCGCTGCGGGCGATCCTGATCGCCGCCCTGGCCACGGGGTGGAGCCTTCGACTCGGCAGCCACCTCGCGCAGCGCGTGGCGTCGCACCACCCCACGGAGGACAGCCGCTACCGCCAGCTGCGCCAAGACTGGGCCGCCAATATCGGCCCGAAGATGTTCGGGTTCTTTCAACTGCAGGCGGTGTCGGTCGCGCTGTTGAGCCTGCCCTTCTTCTGGCCCACGCGCCACCCCGGCCCAGGGCTCAACGCCTTCGAGATCGCCGGAGTGGCGATCTGCCTGCTGGCCATTGCGGGCGAATCGCTGGCGGACCGCCAATTGCGCGCCTTTGTGCGGCGCGCGGAGAACCGCGGCCGCGTTTGCGACGTTGGAATGTGGGCATGGAGCCGTCATCCCAATTACTTCTGCGAATGGTGCATCTGGGTGGGCTTCTTCGTATTCGCCTGCGGCTCGCCCTGGGGATGGACCAGTGTCTTCGCACCGGCCGTCATCCTGCACCTGCTGCTCAATGTCACCGGCGTGCCGCTGGCGGAGGCCTCGTCGCTGCGCTCCAAGGGCGATGCCTACCGGGACTACCAACGCCGCACCGCCGCTTTCTTTCCCACTCCCCCGCGCCGTGATTGACGCCCTGCTCGAAAAGAACCTGTTGCCCGATGCCGTGATCCGTTTCGGCATCCGTCGGCTGCTGGCCCAGCGGCTGCGCGAGGAGGCCGGCTACGATGCCGCGGCCTACGTCGCCGACCTCAAGACCCGCGGCATCGCCGAGCAGACCGCCGCGGCCAACGAGCAGCACTACGAGGTGCCGACTCAGCTGTATCAGCGGTGCCTCGGTCGCCGCCTGAAATACTCCGGCTGCCTCTACCCCACCGGGCAAGAAACCCTCGACGAAGCCGAGGAGCTCATGCTGGCGACCTACGTGGAGCGCGGGGAATTCGCCGACGGTCAGACCATCCTCGAACTCGGCTGCGGCTGGGGTTCACTCACGCTCTATCTGGCGGAGCGGTTCCCGTCCGCCCGCATCCTTGGCGTATCCAACTCCCGGACACAAAAGGAATACATCGACGCCACCGCCGCCGCCCGCGGCCTGCGCAACGTCGCCATCATCACCGCCGACATGAACACGTTCGAGACCGACGCCGGACAGTACGACCGCGTCGTCTCGATCGAGATGTTTGAGCACATGAAGAACTACCAGCGGCTGCTGGCCAACGTCGCCCGCTGGCTCAAGCCGCAGGGGAAGCTCTTCGTGCACATCTTCACCCACCGGCAGCTGTCCTATCACTTCGTCGCCCGCGGACCGAGCGACTGGATGTCGCGCCACTTTTTCACCGGCGGCCAGATGCCCGCGCACGACCTGCTCAGCCAATTTCAGGATGACCTGACGCTGGAGGCCGACTGGCGGGTCAACGGCCGCCACTATCAGCAGACCGCTGAGCACTGGCTCGCCAACATGGACCGCCACCGCGCCGAAATCATGCCGCTGCTCGCCGCCACCTACGGACCGGACCAGGCCACCAAGTGGTGGGTCTATTGGCGCGTATTCTACATGAGCTGCGCCGAACTGTGGGGCTACCGCGGCGGCGAGGAATGGCTGGTGAGCCACTACCGCTTTTGCAAACCATGAAACTGGGACTGACCACACTCTGGTTCGCCTGTCTGGGGGCCACGCTTGCATCCGGGGACGAGTCGGCGCAGGTCGACGCCCTGATCGAACGCGGGCTCGCCGCCGAAGCCGACCTGTACAGTGAGGCCGCCCTCGGATATTTTTTGCAGGCCAACGCCATCGCACCGGATCGCCCTTTCGTTCTGCAGAAGATCGCCCGGCAGTATTCCGATGCGATCGTGGATCTGGACGATCCGGCCGAGCAGCAGCGCTACGCGCGCCTCGCGCTCGACTATGCCGAACACGCCGCGGAGCTCGACCCGACCGACGCGGTCAATATCCTCTCCATGGCAGTCGCCCGCGGCAAGCTCGCCACCTACAGCGACACCCGCACCAAGATCGAGCTCTCCCGCCAGATCAAGACCGACGCCGAACAGGCGCTCACGCTGGACCCCGATTACGCCTGGGCCCATCACGTGCTCGGTCGCTGGCACCGGGAAGTGTACGCGCTCGGCACCTTCAAGCGCTGGATCGTTCGGCTGGTCTACGGCGGTCTGCCCAACGCCTCGCTCGATCAGGCTCTCGTCCACTTGGAACAGGCGGTGGCGCTGGAGCCGGAAGATCCGAACCACCATTTGGAGCTGGGGCTCATCCACCTCGCCAGCGAACGGACGGACGCAGCCGAGCAGGCCATCGAATGCGGCCTCACCCTGCCCTCCCGGGCCAAACACGACGAACTCGCCAAGGTCAGGGCTCGGGATGCGCTCATCGAAGCCGGCCTGACCAATTCCTAGCCCCGCCGGCAGACCGCACCCTGTCGCCAATCAACGGCGTTTGCCTTCAACGTTTTAAGCGCCGGGTGCCTTTGGTCTCGAAATCGGGAGGCAAAGCGCTTTGCTCGCCCGATGTTTTGCCGCCCGCTGGGGCGGGAACGCCCGTTCACCCCGTAGCAAACCCCAACTGACTCGCATGGCGCCGGCCGCTCGTGAACCGCGCCGGATCACGCTTCCCTCCTCCCCCTATGAGCAACGTCAACCCCTCCAAACTGTTCTTCGCCAGTTGCGTCTCCCTGGTCGTGACCGCGATGACCTTTGCCATTCGCGCCGGTATCCTCACCGAGCTCAGCACGACGCTCGGCCTGACCGACACCCAACTCGGATGGGTCAACTCGATGGCCTTCCTCGGCTTCCCGCTCGCGATGATGGTTCTCGGCCTGGCCTATAACTACCTGGGGCCGAAGGTCCTCATGTATATCGCCTTCTTCGGCCACGTGCTCGGCCTGGTGCTGACCATCACCGCCGGCGGCTTCTGGAGCCTCATCATTTCGACCTTCTTCATCGGTTTCGCCAACGGTTCGGTCGAAGCCGCCTGCAACCCGCTCATCGCGGACATGTATCCGAAGAATCAGACCACGATGCTCAACCGCTTCCACGTGTGGTTCCCTGGCGGCATCGTCATCGGCGCGCTCGTGTCGCAGTTCATGACCGGCGCCGGCATGGGCTGGCAGTCCCAGATCGGCATCATGCTGATCCCCACCGCGCTCTACGGCTGGCTGGTCTTCACCCAGACCTTCCCCAAGTCCGAAAACATCGAGACCTCCACCGCCACCAACATCAAGAGCCTCTTCACGCCGCTCTACCTGTTCATGATTTTCTGCATGACGCTGACCGCGACCTCCGAGTTGGGCACCCAGCAATGGGTTGACCGGGTGCTCGGTCAGACCGGCGCGCACCCCATGGTGCTCCTCGCGCTCAGCACCGGCCTCATGGCCGTGGCCCGCCAGTTCGCCGGCCCGATGGTGCACAAGCTCCACGCCGGCGGCGTGCTGCTGGTCTCGGCCATCCTGACCGCCATCGGCCTCTACATGCTGAGCATCGCGACCGGCGGCATGGTCTACCTGGCCATCATCGTGTTCGCCCTGGGCGTGTGCTACTTCTGGCCGACCATGATTGGATTCGTGTCGGAATACATCCCGAAGACCGGCGCTCTCGGCATGTCGCTCATGGGCGGCGCCGGCATGTTCGCCGTCTCAATCTGGAACCCGATCATCGGCGGCTGGATCGACTCCAACCGCGAGGCGGCCGTGACCGAGGGCATCACCGATCCGGCGGCCATCGAGCTCGCCGCCGGCCAGGCCACGCTCACGAACATGACCATGTTCCCCTTGGTCCTGATCGCGGCCTTCGGCATCCTGTTCGCGCTCCGCGGTAGGTTCGAGAAGGGCGCGCACACCCACTGAGCCCCCGGCTGATTCCCGCTTCCCAACACCCCGCTCCGGCGGGGTGTTTTTTTGTGCTCAGCGCCGGGCAAATTTGCGCAGGTTGCGCAGCGCGACCTCCAGGTCCTTGGGGAGCGGAGCCGTCAGGCAGACGGGCTCGCGGCTTTCGGGATGCCGCAGCGTGAGTTCGCTCTCATGCAGGGCCAGGCGATCAATCAAGGGCCGTTCCTCCGTCCGCCCCTTGTAGCCCCGTTTCAAATTTGAGAGCAGCAGACGCTCCTGGGCCAGGCCGTAGAGGTCATCCCCCAGCACCGGCGCTCCGATCGCCGCGAGGTGGGCGCGAGTTTGCTGGGCGCGCTGGGTCTCGGGCCTAACCTCGAGCCAGACATAACGCCCGAAATCCTCCAGCACCCGAAACGCCGTCGCCGCCGGTCGCCCCCCGCGCTTGCGATAAACGTGCAGCCGACCCGGACGATGCAGGTCGGGCCCCAGCGCGAAATCGACCCGAAACGTCTCCGGCAGGCGACCATCAGCCCCCCGCAGTGGCCGGCCCACACCCTCGCACTCCGTTTCGTCAGGCTCCGCCACGACCACCAGGGCGTGCTGCACGCGCTGCGCCGCCCGGCCCTGCACCTGGCCGCTGAGGAAGTCCAACGCCACCTTGTGCTTCGCCCAGGCGACCACGCCGCTCACTTCCGCATCGATCGCACAAACCAGCCGCACGTCGGTCCCTCGCGCTGCCGCCACCAAGTCCGTCAGCGTACCGTCTGTCGCTCCGGCCAACTCCGTCCGGCCGCCCACCGGCAGCCCGGAAGGCTTGTCGAACGCGACCAGCGAATCGTCTTCAAATACGACGGGGGGGAGTGACCACACGGGGGCAGGATGCAGCGTTTCCGCGCTCTGCGGCAACGCCTTTGGCATTCGCTTAACATCCGTCGGGAAATAGGCTTGCGACCACCGTGGGCGCGCCTGCTGCTTTGAGCTCTTCCGCTTCCGCTCTTCATGCCGGCCCTCGCGCAAACCGCCCGGGGCCAGGCGCTCGGACTGACGGCGGACATGAGCTACGACGACTTTCGGCTGCAGGTGCCGCTGTCCGACTTTGCGGACCTCGCGCCATGGACGAGCCGGATCATCGATGGCGAAAGCAACGTGATGTGGCCGGGTGACCCGGTTGCGTGGGTGGCCACCGCCGGCACCACCACCGGTGCGCCGCGCCTGTTGCCGGTCAGCGAGGCCATGGCGGATCACGTCACCGGCACCACCTTGGAAATTCCGCGCTCGAGCGCGGTCAGAGCAGCGACGCGATGAGGGGCTCGTAGTCCTCGGTCTCCATCGCGCCCACCTTGCGGTGGCGGATGTTGCCCTCGCGATCGATCAGGAAGGTCGTCGGGATCGCCTCGACTCCGCCAAAGGCGGAGATGATCGCGTTGTTGTAGCGCAGGATCGGGTAGTTGACGCCGTAGCGCTCGGCAAACGCCTGCACCTTGGCGGCGGCGATGTCGTCGACGGAAATCCCGATGAAGACCAGCCCCTGCTCGGCGTACTTCTTCTGCAAATCGACGTAGCCCGGAATTTCCCGCACGCACGGGCCGCACCAGGTAGCCCAGAAGTCGACCACCGCGACCTTGCCCGCCAGCTCGGTCGAATTGAAGGTGCTGCCGTCCAGGCGCGCGAGTTGCCATTCCGGGGCCGCCCCCAGCACCGGCAGTTCGCCGTCCAGGCTCGACCCGGCCGGCGCGGCGGCGACCGCATCGGCGGCACGATTGCAGCCAGCGAGGAACCCGCAGGAACCAACCGCCAGCAGGGTCAGGATCACGAGGTGAAGCGAAGGGCGTGAAGTCTTCATGATATCAAATACGGTCGGGAGGAACGGCCATCGCGGGCGTTCGAGCCGCCCAAAGCTCATCCAGGGAGAGCGCAGCGACGAGCAGAAAGCCCACCGCCTTGAGCACCAAGGCCGGTGCAAGTTCACCACTCCCCTCGTGCCAGAACCACGCGGCGGCCATCAGCATGCCCCCACCGAGCACGACCTCGCAGGTGGTGATGCTGGTGTAGAAACGCCGGCTGCGCACCCGCTGCAGCAGCCCGCCCGCCCGCGGCGAATATCCGCCCTTGGGGGTTCGCACAAACTCCCCGCCACGCCTGCACAGGCCTTCCACCGCGGCAACGGCGAGGGTGATGCTCAGCGCGAGGCCCAAAGCCAGCAGCAGCGGCGAAACCAGCCACCAGCCCGCGAGGGCCCGCCATTCGCGGCGGCGCAGGAATTGGCCGGCCACGTAGAACATCACCGGGGCTCCCCCGGCCAGCAGCACGATGGCCGGATTGGTCCAATACCACCAGGTCCCCGCCTGCCGGGCCGATATCCACAGGTAGGGCACGAACAGCAGTGAGAACAACACGAGCAGCGGGTGCACCAAACCGATGGAGAGATGCTGCAACGCTTCGCGCTTGATCCGCGCGGGTACCTCCGCGCGCCACACCCGGCCCGCCAGTTTGCGCGCCACCTGGAGTCCTCCTTTCGTCCAGCGCCGCTGCTGGGATTTGAAGGCGATGACATTATCCGGCAATTCCGACGGCACCGCATAATCATCGCGGTAGACCAGCCGCCAGCCGGCCAGCTGGGCGCGATAGCTGATGTCGAGATCCTCAGTCACCGTGTCGCTGCTCCAACCTCCCGCCGCCACGATCGCCGTCCGTCGCCAGATCCCGGCGGTGCCATTGAAATTGAACCAGAGACCCGCCGCCGCCCGCGCCCGCTGCTCGATGATGAAATGGGCGTCGAGGAACACGGCCTGAAACCGGGTCAGCAGGCTCTGACGACGGTTGGCAAACTCCCAGCGCGCCTGCACCGCCGCGACATCCTGCGCCATGAAGTGCGGCATCAGGGCTTCGATAAAATCCGGGGCCGGCCGAAAGTCGGCGTCCAGAATCGCAAAATACTCCGCCCGGGTCCGCGCCATGCCCTGGGCCAGCGCGCCCGCCTTGTAGCCCGACCGCACGGGCCGACGCAGATGCACCATCCGAAGCGCCGCCCGTGGATGATTCAACCGCCAGCGTTCGATCAGCGCCGAGGTTTCGTCGGTGGAGTCATCCAGAATCTGGATCTCCAACGGCCCGCGCCAGCGCAGTGCGCTCACGTGGTCCAGCAACGCCTCCACCACCGCGGCCTCATTGTAGACCGGCAGCTGCACACAGACCGACGGCGCCCAATCCTCGGGGGGCGCATGCGGTGGAGCGGTTTCCGGCGACCGCCAATACAGCCCCAGCATTTTCAGCCGGTGGAACCCAAAGTACGCCAAGCCCACGAGGGTGGCACCATAAAGCAGGGTGATCGTGGGCTCCATCATCGGCAGGTGTGAGTCCCCACACCCGTGTCCTATGCCCGGGAAAATGCGAATCGCCCCGGCGGATTCGGCCTCAGCCCGTCTTCACCTCGGTCGGCTCGGTGCTGAGCGTGTCGATGAACTTGCGCATCGCCGGCGTGAGCACGCGGCCCTTGCGGTGCAGGATCGCCAGCGGGCGAGTGAAGTCCTTGCCCTTGAAATGCAGCATCGCGAGCGACCCCTGCTGGGCTTCACGCATGACGGTCGCCTGCGGGACGATCGCGACACCGTGGTCGATCTCCACCGCGCGCTTCACCGTCTCGATGTTGTCGAACTCCATCACCGGATCCATCTCGATGGCGTTGTCGCGGAAAATCTGGTCGACCGCCTTGCGGGTCGGGATGTCGGGATCGAAACCGATGAACTTCAGCCCCGCCAACTCGGTGAATTCCACCTCCGTGCCGCGCTGGGCCAGCGCATGCTGCGGATGCGTGATCAGCACGAGGTGGTCGTTGCGAAACGGCACCACCTCGATCTGCCGCTGCCGCACCGGGAACGCCACCAGTCCGAAGTCGACCGAGTTGTGCAGGATGTCCTCATACACGAGGTTGGAGCGGCGATACTCGACCCGGACGTTGACCGACGGAAAATCGTGCAGGAAGCGCTTGATGTAGGGCGGCAGCTCATGGAGGCCGATGGAGTAAATGGTCGATATCCGAATGGTCCCGCTGATGACCTTCTTCATCTCCTGCAGGTCGGAGAGCAGCTTCTCGTAGCCGTGGAGCAGCTCCTTGGCAGTCTCGTAAACACACTGCCCTTCCCGCGTGAGTTGGAACTGCTTTTGGCTGCGATCAATCAGCAGGGTCTTGAAATGCTTCTCCATCGCACGCGCCTGCTGGCTCACCGCCGACTGGGTGATGCCATTGATCTTGGCCGATTTTGAAAAACTCTTTGTCTCCACCAAATCGGCAAAGACTTTGAAATTCTCTATTTGCATGGCTTACGCGAAGTGATCCTGCGCTAACCATAATTTTTGCTTATTTCCGCGCAACCTATTAAATCGACTGCATGAGTTTGAGCTACGCTGAGTTCGCCAGCCGAGCTGATACTGTTCGGGCCCAGATCGCGAGCGCCTGTGCGGCCGCGGGCCGCGATCCTGCCAGGGTGGAGCTGCTCGCGGTGACCAAGACGCACGGCCCTTGGGCGCCCGAATACGCGGCGCGCTACGGCCTGCGCGGCGTCGGCGAAAACCGGGTCCAGGAGGCGCTGGAAAAGCAGCCCCAGGTCGACGCCCCGGGCCTGCGCTGGGAACTGATCGGCCATCTCCAGTCGAACAAGGCCAAGTTTGCCGCGGCGCATTTCGACCGGGTCCAGAGTGTCGACAGCGAGAAACTGCTCAACCGCCTCAATGTCGCCGCCGCCGAACTCAACCGGCCGCTGGCCATCCTGTTGCAGATCAATGCCGGCCGTGACCCGGCGAAGTTCGGCGCCGATCTCGAGGCCGCCCCCGCGCTGCTCGAAGCCGCGCTCGCCCTCCCCTTTATCAACGTCGAGGGACTCATGACGATCGCCCCACTGTCGGACGACCCGGCTGTGGCCGAGCGGACGTTTGCCAACCTGCGCACGCTGCGCGACGACTTGGTCGATCGGCTGGGCCACCCGTTGCCGGAATTGTCGATGGGCATGACCGGTGATCTGGCCCCCGCGATCGCCGCCGGCAGCACGCAGGTGCGCGTGGGCACCGCGTTGTTCGGGCAACGATAACCGCGGTCGGAGGGCGATTGCGCTTTCCCTCCCGCGGGGGTCGAACGATGCTCTGACCGTGCGCCCCGCCAAGCTCAGCAATGAGGAAAAGGCAGCCTTGCTGGATCTGCTCGATGATCCCAGCCCAACCGTTCGCCGCGCCTTGCTGGAACGGTTCCACGCCCTCGGCCTCGCGGCGCGTGACTTGTTGACCAGCACGGCCCAGGGCTCGAATCGCGCCCTCGCTTGGTTCGCCCGCGACTATCTGGAGGACCTGAACTTCACCGACCCGGTCG
>Ga0181607_10000373_pt1 | contig 38397 bp, 34 predicted proteins | sample 041ome_9_FD_132420 | JGI IMG/M metagenome (GOLD analysis project Ga0181607, IMG submission 132420) | Coastal salt marsh microbial communities from the Groves Creek Marsh, Skidaway Island, Georgia - 041413US metaG (megahit assembly) | ecosystem: Environmental > Aquatic > Marine > Intertidal zone...
ACGACCGGTTTTTTTCTGGATTCATGGCGGTGCCTACCGAACCGGCCAGGGGGCTGTGCCCTGGTATAACGGCGCGCAGTTTGCACACAACGGTGACATCGTCACAGTCAGTATCAATTATCGACTAGGTGCCTTGGGTTTTACGGATCTGTCTCGTTTCGGAGCGGATTATGCCACCTCCGGTATCAACGGTATCCTCGACCAAATCATGGCGCTGGAATGGGTGCGAGACAATATCGCCCAGTTTGGCGGTGACCCGGAACGCATCACCATTGGTGGTGAATCAGCGGGTGGTTTCAGTGTTTGTACGCTGCTGGGTTCCCCGCGCGCTCAAGGCTTGTTTCAGCAAGCGATTCCGCAGAGTGGTGGAGCGCACCATACGCTGACGGTGGCGCAGGGTAAACTGGTTGCAGACGCTCTGCTGGACAAGCTTCAGGCGCAGAATATGCAGGCTCTGCTCGCGGTCCCAGCTGAGGATATTCTTTCGGCGCAGGCGGCTGTAGATGAGGCATTGCGCGGCAAACTCGGCTCCGTCTCGGCGTTTTATCCGGTTGAAGGCAGCAGTGTCTTGCCGGTGAGTCCTCTGACCGCTATTCGCGATGGTATGGCAGCGTCAGTTGCGGTGCTTACAGGCACCAATAAAGATGAAGCGACGCTGTTTCTGCAGGGTAAGGTTGATGCAGAAAAGCTCGCCAAGGAAGCCACCAATTACGGTGGTGGTCAGGCATTGATTGATTGTTACCAGGGACTCTATCCTGAGGCCTCGACAACGGCACTTTCGGTCGCTTTGTCGACAGACTACACTTTTCGAGTACCGGCTTTGCGGCTGGCAGAGGCCAGAGCGGCGCATAAGGCGAATACCTGGATGTATTTGTTCAGCTGGGAATCCAGAACTGGTGGTTTGAAAGCGACCCATGCGCTGGAAATTCCCTTTGTATTTAATAACCTGAACAAGCCGGGCGTGAGTGTTTTTCTCGGTAAGGGAGAGGTGCCGCAGGCCCTGGCTGAGGTAATGCACGCCGCCTGGATTGGCTTTATCCAAAGTGGCAATCCAGGATGGCCAGCCTATGATCTGGTGACTCGTAAGACGATGGTGTTTGATACGGAATCCGCCTTGATAGAAGATCCTGATGCGGGTAAACACCAGGTCTGGCAGGACATTCGCTAACCTCTGATGCGCCTGTTTGAGGCCTGAGACCGCAAGCTTAAGATTGAATGCTGCTGGTAGCTCAACGCCAATGGCGTGTGTTCGTAAAGCTGATCGCAAAGCCGATCTGAAAGCCGAGGCAGCGCCCTTGCGGTGCTCGACCCTTAATCTGCGTTCGTCGCAGGAGGTCTGGATTGAGAAATTTCAGCGGTGTCATATTTGACATGGATGGCCTGTTATTGGACAGCGAACGCATTGCGCTGGAGACCTTTAGCGCGGCCTGTGAACAATTACAGCTGGGTGACAGGACGGCGCTATTTCATCTCTGTATCGGTACCAACCAGCAGGGTACCGAGATGATTCTGGCGAAAGGCTTCGCAGGTCGCGTGCAGATGACTGAATTCAATGCAGTCTGGGAGCAGTTGCACCGAGCGCGCTTGACATCGGCACCGATACCTCTGAAGACAGGTGCTGTGGAGTTATTGCAGGCCATTAAGGCGCTGGGACTGCCGCTTGCGGTGGCGACTTCCACGCCTACAGAGCGGGCCTGCGAGAAGCTCCAAAATGCCGGGCTATTATCGTATTTTCAATGGATAGTGGGTGGTGATCGTGTTCAGCGCAGTAAGCCCGAGCCAGATATCTACTTGCTGGCAGCCAGATTATTAAACATAGCCCCTGAAACCGCGCTGGCACTGGAAGATTCTGAAAATGGGGTTTTGGCAGCGCTTGCGGCAGGTATGACCGTCGTTCAGGTGCCGGATCTGGTGCAACCATCGGCGGAGTTCCGTCAGCAGGGTCATTGGGTATTAGCGAGTCTGCTGGATGTTGCGGAACATCAGTTTGACTCGGCGCGTTGATCCCGCGGTTGCGCCGGCGAGTGCCGGGTTCCGCCTTCGCACAGGAGTTTTAGCATGAATGGATTAGGCTGTTTTAGTCAGGGCATGGGCCTTATCGCAAAGCCAGGCTTGCGTCAGTATGTGGTTATCCCATTTCTCATCAATGTCGTGGTCCTGTCGGTCTTTATCGTTTATGGTCTGGCGCAATATGATCGGTGGATGGCGCAAGTCGCAGCCAGTTTGCCGGCATGGGCAGGGTTTCTATCCTGGATCATCGGCGTGCTGGCGCTGCTGGTGGGCATTGCAGTTCTGCTGTATGGTTTTTTGATCATTGGCAATATTATCGCGGCACCCTTCAATGCCATTTTAGCGGTGAAGGTTGAAGAGTATCTGCTGGGTCGGCCGTTGACCTCCAGTATTCCGTTTTCGGTGGTGTTGGTTCGAGCTATCGGCCGCGAGCTCGTCAAGCTCCTGTATTATGTGCCGCGTGTGCTTGGGCTTTTATTGCTATCTTTCATACCTGTACTTAATGCGCTGGCGCCGTTTTTGTGGCTTGGATTCGGCGCCTGGATGATGGCCATCCAATTCGCAGACTATTCTGCCGATAACAATGGGGTCAGCTTTACCGAGCTGCGGCGACGTATGTCCCAGAATAAGGTTGATGCGTTGTTGTTTGGTCTGTTGGCCTATGTTCTGGTCGCGATTCCTTTGCTAAATTTAATCCTGATCCCGGCCGCTGTCGCTGGGGGTACCGTGTTCTGGATAAATCACTTGGTTGAAACTCGAGAGCAGAGCGCCTGACATGAGCAAACCAGGCATTCCCAGCGTGGCGCGAGAACAGCGGTGGGCCTGGTTGTTTTTTGGTGGCTATATTCTCCTATTTACCTATCTGGCCATAGCGCCCTTTGATAGAACCATCTGGTTGACTGAAAATTTCCCCATTGTCTTGCTGGTTGCCTTAATCGCCTGGCTGCACAAGTACCATATTTTTTCGCCCTTGAGCTATCTCGCCATGTCGGTTCTTGTGCTGCTGCATACGATTGGCGCTCACTATACGTTTGCCAAGGTCCCGTTTGAGCTGGTGACCAATCTGTTTGGCTTTGAGCGCAATCACTTTGATCGTGTGGCGCACTTCAGTGTCGGGTTCTATGCCTATCCCATCGCGGAACTGCTTCTGAGCAAGCGGCTGGTCAATTCTGTTCTCATTCTGCTGTTGTTTCCCTTCTTTGCCATCCTGGGCGTGGCCGCACTCTATGAAGTGTTTGAATGGCAGTTTGCGTTACTCGCCGACCCTGATGCGGGCTTGGCCGTATTGGGCACTCAGGGTGATGTCTGGGACGCGCAAAAAGACATGACCGCCGATACCTTTGGCGCTTTGTTTGCGATGCTTGTTTATACTGGGCTGCACTGGCGAGAAATCGCCCAATTGCAATCACGGCAGTAGAAAACCGGCGCGACGGGTCTGTCAGCGAGTCCAGAATCATGTATCGAAGAATAAGCTATGGTTTAACGCTGGTGCTATTAGGTTGCCTTGTGGCTGCCTGGGTGCAGACAGCCGGCATGCAGGTGACGGTTGAGGATATTCGTTGGGAAACCGCGAGTGGCCAGCGTCTCAGCGGTCTGTTGTATATCCCTGACAACGTCAGCCAAGAGCGGCCGGCGCCGGCCATTCTGGCGATCCACGGTTATATCAATTCCAGAGAAACCCAGTCACCCTTTGCGATTGAGTTTGCGCGCCGAGGTTTTGTCGTCCTGGCACTGGATCAGACGGGCCACGGCTTTTCTGACCCACCTGCGTTCAGTGAGGGATTCGGCGGGCCAGAGGGGCTCAGGTATTTGCGGCAGTTGGACTATGTCGATCCACATCGGATTGGTCTGGAAGGACATTCCATGGGGGGCTGGGCGGTTCAGTTGGCTGCAGCCGCTATGCCAGACGGCTATGCGGCGATGGTGTTGGCGGGTTCCTCCACCGGGACGTTTGGTGCACCCCCAGGTACTGCCACCAGTCCACGCAATCTGTTGGTCGTATTCAGTCAATTCGATGAGTTCTCGATGTTGATGTGGGGCAGCGAGACGGCCGCGGGCATGACGACGACTGACAAGCTAAAGAAGTTGTTTGGTACGACTGAGGCAGTCATTCCAGGCCGACTCTATGGTGATATGGCAATGGGTACTGCGCGCGAGTTGATCATGCCAGCAGTCACCCATCCCGGTGATCATTTGTCTGTGCAGGTTGTGGCAGCAGCGGTTGACTGGTTCGAAACCGCGCTGGGACAACAGGTGCGAGTCGATAATCAAATATGGTACTGGAAGGAGTTGGCGACGTTCGCGGCATTGCTTGGTGTAGTTTTTTTAGTGTTTCCCCTCGTAGACCTCGGGTTAAGGCTTTTTGAAAGGCGACTGCCACTCAAGATTAACAGACAGGTATTCGAGGCAGGATTCAGTCGGTTAGCACTGGGATTAACGGTACTCGTACCGGTATTGACATTTTTTCCCTTGCAGAATCTTGCCGATGTATTGTTACCCGCTAATGGAATTCTGCCCCAACAAATCACCAATGGCGTATTGCTGTGGGCTTGGGGTAATGGGCTGATCACACTGACCATGCTGTGGATTGTGCGACGACGGACGCCTCAGGAGGACCTCGCCGCTTATGGCCTGGGGTTGAGGTCGGATCAGGTTATGGCAATACTCAGTATCTCCGCCGGCGTGTTTTTCAGCCTGTATCTGCTGGTATACCTCGCCGATCGGTGGCTCACGGTCGATATGCGGTTTTGGGTCGTTGCCTTGAAGGCGATGACGTCCACTCAAGCGGGCATTTTTCTGACTTATCTGGTTCCTTTTACGTTGTTCTTTGTTGTTCAGTCTGTCAGCTTGGCGCGCCATTTGTCCTGTTATCAGGATCAGCCACTCAGGGCCATGTGGTGCCATGGCCTGATATTCAGCGGCGGTTTTATGGGTCTGTTGCTGGTGCAGTATCTGCCGCTATTGGCCGGTGGGACCCTGTTGGTTGCAACGCAACCCTTGCTAAGTATTGTCGCGATTCAGTTTGTTCCGGTCATGCTGTTGGTGGGGCTGATTTCCAGCTTCTGCTTGCATCGAACCGGTTCTGTGTATCTGGGTGCTTGTCTGAACGGTTTGCTCGTCACCTGGTATCTGGTGGCGGGTACAGCCACCCAATCTATACCCTTTTGGCTTTAATGAGTCGCTCGTGGACAGTTTTCGCGGGCTCGATTAGGATGGCGGCCGGTAACGCCCAACATTACGATGGGCAAGGTGAATTTAGGATGAGAGTCAAGTGAGCGTTGCGGCAAATGAGGCCCCCTTGGCGGGCATCAAGGTACTGGACTTGAGTCGAGTTCTGGCGGGTCCTTGGGCGAGTCAGACCTTGGCAGACCTGGGCGCCGATGTGATCAAGATTGAACGTCCGGGTGTCGGTGATGACACCCGCAGTTGGGGTCCGCCTTGGCATACCGATGCCCAGGGCGATCAGCTTTCAGCCTACTTTATGGCAGCCAATCGTGGCAAACGCTCCGTTGCTATTGATATGGCAACCACCGAGGGACAGGCGCTGGTGCGGCGCTTGGCGCAAGGTTCCGATATTTTGATAGAAAACTTCAAGGTCGGTGATATGCAGCGTCGAGGTCTCGACTATGCGAGCTTGCAGGCTTTGAATCCACGATTGATTTATTGCTCGATTACGGGATTCGGACAGACGGGCCCCTATAAAGAGCGTCCAGGGTATGACTTTATGATTCAGGGCATGAGCGGCCTGATGAGCATTACCGGCGAGCCTGATGACAAATCCAGCGATGGGCCGCAGAAGGTGGGTGTCGCAGTTGCCGATGTGCTCACGGGTCTCTATGCGACTATCGCGATATTGGCAGCGATACAAGAGCGTCACCACAGCGGTCTGGGGCAGAGTATCGACATGTCATTGTATGATGTGATGGCCGCCAGTCTGGCGAATCAGGCGGCTAATTATCTGGTGTCTGGTGTGGCTCCGGGACGCTTGGGTAATGCCCATCCGAATGTGGTGCCATACCAGACATTTGCGACGCTGGACGGTCATGTGATCGTCGCTGTAGGCAATGACAGTCAGTTTCGCAAGCTGTGTTCTGCGATTGGTAACCCGCAGTTGGGTGAGAATCCGCTGTATATGAGCAACTCGCTGCGAGTCCTGCATCGCGAAGCGCTGGTGGTTGAGATTCAGGCTTGTATGACCGATAGAACTCTGGATCAGTGGTTGACGATACTCGAAGCTGCAGGCGTGCCCTGTGGCCCGATCAATACCATTGATCGACTGTTCTCGGATCCTCAGATTATCGAGCGTGGCACGCAGATTGATGTAGACGGCATGCCGTTAGTGGCGAATCCGATCAAGTATTCACGGTCGGAGATGGACTACCAGATTAAACCACCAAAGCTCGGAGTCGACACGGATGTCGTGCTACAAACCGCCTTGGCGCTGGACCAGGCAACGATTGACCAGTTGAGGGGCAAAGGCATTGTTGGTTGATTCGAAAGAACAAGTCATAGAACTGCTGAAGCAGCAACAGGATGTCGGCTATATTGGTGAGCCAGTGAGCCAGTTGGCCCACGCGCTGCAGTGTGCCAGCTTTGCTGAACAGGAAGTTGCAGACGAATGTCTGATATTAGCGGCTTTACTCCATGATATTGGTCATTTTTGCGATCCAAGGGCAGCCACGATGATCGCAGATGGCATCGACTTTGGTGTGCGACAACATGAGTTTGTTGGTGCCGAGTATCTGCGCCTGACAGGTCTTGATGACAGCATCGCGACTTTGGTCGAGCAACATGTTAATGCTAAGCGCTATCTGGTTGCGACTCGCCCGGCTTATGCCGCTAAATTGTCTGCTGCCAGTCAGCAGACTCTCGCCTTCCAAGGGGGACCAATGTCGGCCGCTGAGGTGCAGACCTTTGAGCGAAAACCTGAGTTTAAAGATATTCTCAAGTTGCGAGCCTGGGATGAAGCGGCCAAAAGACCAGAGTTAAGCCCTGCGTCTTTGAGCCACTACAGCGCCATGATCAGACGCAATTTGAGCCAGCGCTTGTCGAGCGCGTCTTTGGCAAGTTTCGCCGCTGACGGCTATTTGCATCTCAAGGACTGGTTCAACGAGGCTGAAATACAAGCCTTAACAACTGAGATAGATCTGTTGCAGTCTCTCCCAGACAGTCCAGGTCAGTGGATGAAGTATTACGAGCATACATCGCTGGGTAAACAATTGTGTCGCATTGAGAACTTTTTAGCCTACAGACCTCGACTCGATCGCCTTGCTCGAGGTCGCAGTACGCTCGGTTTGATTCGAGAATTGATGGGGGAACCTGCCGTTCTATTCAAAGAAAAGCTCAATCTCAAGCTGGCGTCGGGTAATGGTTTTGCCGCCCACCAGGACGCGCCTGCCTTTACCTCATTTGACCAGCACTATCACATCACCATGATGTTGAGCATCGACGCCACCACGATTGAAAATGGCTGTCTGGAAGTGGCCGCCGGTGAGCATAAACGGGGTTTATTGACGATGAATCGGGATTTGACCCTGCATCAGTCAGCGATTGACTCACTGGCTTGGCAGGCCATTGAGACTCGTCCCGGTGACCTGTTGCTGTTTGATTCCTATTTGCCTCATCGGTCAGCGGTCAACCAGACAGACCGAGCACGGCGTGCGCTCTATATTACCTATAATCGGCAGGCCGAAGGAGGTGATGTTCGCGAGGCTTACTTCGCCGCCAAGCGAGAGACCTTTCCGCCAGAAATTGAACGTCAACCGGGTAAAGTGTATACCGGCGGCGTATTTAATGTGGGCAACCCCGTCGATCAGTAGCAGCTGTTAAAGCGCGCTTCATGAATTCGATATTTACTAGGCTCGTTGTAACGAGGAAAAAATCATGGCAACCCATCAAGAATTAGGTGGTATATCTGATGAGGACTTAGTCAATCGCATGATTGCTACTCATGACGATCGGTTTGATGAAGCTTTCTGGGATTACTTTTCTGACCAGGTAGTGCCGCACCTGCCTTCTCATCCGAGCATGGTGGACATCGGCTGCGGACCCGGGTTGCTGTTGCGTGACCTTCGTGATCGGATTGAAGGTGCCAGCCTGCGAGGATTTGATCTCACCCAGGCGATGATTGATTATGCAGAGCAAAAGGTGACTTACGCCGGGGTGCCGCCGCGCTACCAACAGCTGGATTTCAGTCAAGAGCCGGTGCCGATGGCAGACGGCTCTGTGGATATGCTTTCAATGGTTGCGGTCCTGCATGTGCTGAACGATCCGCTGGCAGCCTGTGCAGAAGTCTGTCGATTGCTGGCAGACGATGGTATCTTTTTGTTGCAGGACTGGATCAGAACGCCATTGCCTGAGTATCTCGATCGCATGGTGAACCCGGAGTTACCGACAGTAAAGGCGCAGGAGATGCGCCGCGCCATGCTAAGGCTGTTTCCCGTACACAATAAGTTTACTGTTGATGACTGGCTTTGGGTACTCAACAACAGTGGTTTAAGAGTGCTCGACCACAGGCAATTGCGTAGTCCCCACTTTCGCACCTTTGTTTGCCAAAAGATCTGACACAAGGTTTGCCAAAAGATCTGACACAAGCTTTGCCAAAAGGTCTGACAAAAGCTTTGCCAAAAGGTCTGACAAAAGCTTTGCCAAAATATCTGACGAAAGGCTTCGTTAACAGCTTTAAGTCAGTCCGTTAGGCGCTGGCGCGAGTCAGCTCGTCGAAGCTCTTGTGCTTGTCATCGCGCAAGGCGGAGACCACTGAGATTAAGACGTTTTCAAACTCGGCACCGGTATCCAGGATTTCACTGTTCTCGGCGATCAGCATTTGAATCAGTTGCCCTTTGGTGAATTCACCGACCTTAAGACCGTGCCGATTGGCAAAGATGTACTTATCCGCTGCAGCAATAACCGCGACCAGTTTGCACGGGGTCAGGGTGCCTTCCATGACGGGCAATTTGAGCCAGGCATCAGTCCCTAAGGATTCGATAGCCGCTGTTGCCGCTAAAAATTTTTGTTGGGCTTTTTCTCGAAGTACCAGGGCGCGTTTATGCTTTAGCTTCGCGCTTTCTTTGTGCTGCTTCATGGCAGCCGTGATTTCGTTCTTGCGCCGTTCGAGATACTCTCGAGTGACCAGTTTCTTGTCCTGCAAGGTGTCGACGCTGGACTCTTTCTGCTTTTGAACCTGAACGCCCTGAACCACGGTGATGAGATGCTGTTTGATGATGTCCCAGGTGCTGGACTTAGGGCTCAAAGGTTTGAGAATTCCGGCGCCGATATTATGCGCAAACTCGACATAGTTCATGTGCATGACCTTGCGGCGGTTGTGATTGGTGAAGAGCAGGCGAGTGGTGCTCTGCCAGTTCAGAATGAGCTTGATTCGCGCGACTTTTTCCTCGGGTTCGTTCTTGTCATCATGAAGATACCACTGACCAGGCTTCAGGCTGCCAATGTCGGCGATGCTGGCAGCATCCAACTGGGTATGCGCCAGGTGCGAGGATTGCTCGACTTTTAGCAACTCAAAATCACAGGCGCTGGAGGGGGTGCCAGCGCGAATCGCCGAGTATTCCATGGCCAGATCTTCCAGACAGTCCTGGACCACAGAAGTGTTAAACGTCATTCTCTCGCAGAAGGATTTGATGTGCCCTGGCAGGCTGTCCATGACTGATATCTGGCGAGCTGTATCGGATTGAACCTGTATGGACCAGACGAGCATTTGAGTCAATTTCGAGACTTTTTGCCAGTCCAATGAATCTTCACCGCATGTACTCAAGACCTGTTGTAGGAACTCATACCAGGAGCCCTGCAGGACAAAAATCATAAACAGCGGCAATTTTTTGTTGACCATTTGCTGGTTGAGTAATTCAGCCGCGTAGAATTTGGCTTTTTGTCGATTCAGGACCTCCATCTCGACATCCAGCAGTCGAGCCTCCATTTTCTTAAAAATGGGTTTGTCCTTAGCAAACAGAAGGTCTAATTCTGTCTGGCATGCCTCCAGAGACATTCTGCTGGTCACCATCGCGCGGACCATCAGTTCGATCTTGTCCATGAACTGTTCGCCCAGAACGCCAAGATCTTCACTCCAGCCAAGACCCTCATTAATCAGCGAGTTCATCAGATTGAGCACAGGTTGTGGCGTGAGAATCGACTTGACACCTTGGCGCAGCGCCAGAACCGCAATATAAGGGGCTAAGTTACGAATGAAGGCTTCAATTTTAAAACCCAGATCTGTCTGTCGCAGCATTTCTGTGACGCAGTCATCGACATACGCCAGGGTGGCGCGATCTTCCTGACTCAGGGTGGCATTGCGATGATATTTTTCAAATTGTACCAGGATCGGATCGACATGTTCCTGTGTCGAAAGCGCGGGTAGCTTTTCCAGCAACTCAACGAGTGCTGAACGGGGCAATGGCTCGCATGTCGGCTTATGGGGAGCATAAAACCCCAGTAGAGCCGAGGAAATTTTCTGAGGCGATAATCGTTGGGTCAGGTCTTGCATGATGACAGGCTGCTCAAAAAAGGAAAGCGCGACGAAAGTATGGTCTCGTTTTGCGAACCCCGTCACAAGCTGGCACATCATCAACGGTCAGAATGCTCTGATCGATGGTTTTATTGACCAAGAGATAAGTGGGTTTGACCAATAAGTTCTCTTTAGCCTGTTTCTTTAGCCTGACTCTTTATCGTCAGAAGAGACGGATTACGCTTGAATTTACCGAGTGAAATCAAATCTACGGCGTCTGGCATGTGTCTTGCTATTAAATCTGGGTGACCTGGTGAAGTTCATCCGGTAGATGTCTCCATCAAACGTTCGAACTAATGGGTTGAGTCAACGTCGAAGGGGTAGTCAGAAAATCCTTTTGGCTCAAGGGCGCAAGTGGGAACAGCTCACTGTAAATGACGATTGTAACTGACGACTGCTAGTCACGACTGTTTATCACGAGCTTTAATTGACAAATTGACGAAATTAAACTGACGAACTTAAATTGAAGAACTTAAATTGAAGAACTTAAATTGAAGAACTTAAATTGAAGAGCTTAAATTGGCAAAACTAAAAATGACCCATCATGGTGAGACCAATCCTCCGCTGACACGGCCCGTTAAGGTCGTGTATCTCATGCTGGCACTGGTGTGTGGCGTGATTGGTTTGGCCGGCCTGTTATTACCGGTGATTCCAGGGCTTCTGTTTCTGGTGGCTGCGCTCTATCTGGTGGGCAAGGTATCTGTTCGGGTTAAAGCCTGGAGTGAGGCGCGCCCGATGCTGCGAGGCCTGCATGCACGGATTCACCGTATGGAGCAGGTCAGTGTTGGCGATCGCCTGAAGGTGTTGGGATTAACCATGGCCGATCTGACCGTGCGTGCTATTGATACGGCTCTGCGCCTGGCACGTTCTCTGCTCAGGCGCATGCTTGACCGTTTTCGATAACAGTTTTTGAGCACGGCTCTCAAAAAGCGTCACCTTTCATATTCTCAGTCTAGAGGGAGGGCTTCGCCGGTTCTGCCAGGCGCCGCAAGTTTTCACTGTGATCGGCCCGATTGATCTGGTACAAGCTCAGAGAAGCCAGCGCGAAAAAATAGAAAATGAGTAAAACGGGAATATATAAGTAAGCAAGTTCAAACAGGGTGTTCTGGGGTATTTCACCCGGTTTGGCCTGAGTCGGAAATTGAATGTAAGCGAGTATCTGGCCCGCGACCACAACCCCTAAACCATTGACGGCTTTCTGTGCAAAGCTGTTCGCCGCAAAAAAAATGCCCTCGGATCGCCGCCCGGTTCGAAGTTCACTGTCCTCGACCACGTCAGCGATCATGGCTGCTATCAATGAAGCCGAGACAATAATCAAGGTGACCTCAACGGCGTTAAAAACCACCAGAGTCCAGAATAGCAGATCAGTGCCATTGTCAGGAAACCAGCCCAGAATCCGCAAAATAAACGGCATGGGTGCCATCGCAAATGCCAGCCCGGTGATGATCATGGCGCCATGTTTTTTACCCAATAGACGAGAAATTCTCGGTGCGATCATCAGGGCTAAAAATGCGGAAAGGAAATAGGGTAGATTCATATAACCTATTTCAGTACTGGTGAATTCCCAAAAATGCCGTGAAAAGTAGATACTCAAGCTTGTTGATACGCCAGCAGCAACGGCGCTGAGTAAGGCAGTGATAAAGAGGGCAAAAAAGGAGCGATTAGACAGGGTTTCCTTAAGCTCGCTGGACGTGCGTTGAAAGCTGAATTTTTGCTTTGGTGGCGGCATACGGAGATTGGGGATGTGTTTGTGGGTTCCAATAGCCGACACGTAAATCGATAGAAAAATAATGCAAGACGCTGCCAAGCCGTAGTTTTGCCAACCGGCGACATATTCCAGGCCGCCCTTCTCCTCCGGCAAGAAAACCAGATAGTTCAGAATAGCCATGGTCAGGCCGCCCCACCAGGCGAAGAAGTAACGAAAACTCATCATCTCTGTGCGTTCGTCATAGTCGTCTGTCAGTTCGGCGACAAGGGCTGTGGCTGGAATCTCATAAAAGGTAATCAGAGTGCGAATCAACACCGCAATGCAGACGAAATACAGAAACAGAGCTTCCTCGTCCCAGGCTGGTGGCGACCAGAGGAAGTAATAGGCGACCGCGACCGGTAATCCAGCGGCGTACATCAAGGGGTGGCGTCGACCCCACGGCGAATGAAAGTTGTCAGAGATGTAGCCGACCAATGGATCTGACACGGCATCAAAGATGAGTGCGATCAGAATGCCGATAGACACCAGATCCGCACGAAGGCCAATGACCTGGCTGTAATAGAACAGCAGCAGATAGTTAAATCCATTACTCTTGGCGCCATTGGCGACAGCGCCAAAGCCGTAATAAAGTTTAGTGGAAAAATCTACTTGTCTTGTTGTGATATTGGATGACATGTGGCCGGCGCAACCTGAGCGAATTGACAAAGAGAGGCAATCTAGCATGCCTCAGTGACAATTGCATCGGCGTCAAAAGCGCGTAGCCGGCCTGTCAGCCAGGGCGATGACAGGCTTCCCATTCAGCCATCTTGATGTAGAGCCGCCCTAACGCTTCGAACTAGAGTGCATCCAGATATTCAACTTGTGGACGACCTGCCAGACAAGGTCCCATTTTTGCACCAATGGACTTGAAGTGAGCAGAAGCGCCGTGGGCGTCGAGCGCCGCCTGGTCGGCATATTGCTCAAGCACTATGTATTGATTCTCATCGGTTCTGGACTTGTGCAGCGCGTAGAAATTGTTGCCGGGTTCACTGCTGGCGACTGCCGCTTGAAGCTCTGCAAATATGCTTTCGAACTCGCTATTTTTACCCGGCTGGATTGATAGTCTGGCAATGACACCTATGGCCATGGTTTTCCCCTGATAGATTGGTTGGTTGGTTGGTAGTTTAAGCGTTAGTTAAAGGCGCAAAGCCCCTGCTTTGTTATTCATGGGTCATTGTTCAGTGAGCAGCCGGTGGAGTCAACCTAAATGGCTGGTCTTCTTCGCCGGTCACGGCTTATCATGGGAAGCGCGGTGGAATTTGCGGTGGAATCCGCGAGGAGTCAATGTGGCGGACCTGTGCGGAGCAGGAAGCGTCAGCTGGCTGAATCCAGCAGAGCAAGTCTGAAGATTAGGCTGTGAGTATCAGCGAGAGTGTGACTGAAAGCATGACTGAGTGAGGTAGCGCCAACATGAATTTTCCTGTGCCCCGGTTGATCCCCGTGAATGGTATTGAACTGGCTGTCTATGAGGCAGGGCAAGGCGGTATGCCGATTGTTCTGGCGCACGGTTGGCCGGAACTGGCCTATAGCTGGCGCTATCAAATCCCGGAACTGGTGCGACAAGGTTACCATGTGATAGTCCCTGATCAACGGGGCTATGGTTTATCCAGTAAGCCGACTCGAGTGGAAGACTATGATATCCATCACCTGACCGGCGATCACGTGGCGCTGTTAGATGCGCTCAATATCGATAAGGCCATCTACGTCGGCCATGACTGGGGTGCAATTGTCGTCTGGTATCAGGCGCTTTTACATCCAGAAAGGGTACTGGGCGTGGCGAATCTTTCGGTGCCCTTCTGGCCGCGGGAACCGGCGGATCCGATCGCCTTCTGGGAAAAAATGCTCGGTCCTGATTTCTACATTGTCCATTTTAATCGTCAGCCTGGCGTCGCGGCGGCAGCCTTTGACCGTCATCCAGAACAGTTTCTGCGAAATATGTATCGAACCAAGCAGTGGTTGAATTCATCGCCAAGCGCGGGTGAGCCAAATGGCCAGACCATTATTCAGCTTGCAGATACGGTCATAGAGAGTGGCGAACCTCTGCTGAATGATGCCGACTTTAAGGTGTTTCTCTCAGCCTTCAAGGCGGGCGGGTTCACGGCGCCCTGCCAGTGGTATCGAAACTTTACCCGCAACTGGGCAACCACTGAGCAGGTAGAGCAGCGTATCAGACAGCCGGCCCTGATGATCTATGGTGAGCACGATATGGTGCGTAAAGCCGATATGACAGCTTATGTCGCCGATCTAGAAGTGCATACCTTGCCTTGTGGTCACTGGATCCAGCAGGAACTGCCGCAGGAGACTAATCGTCTTCTGCTGGACTGGTTGGAAAGACGTATGCGGCCGTTTTTCTAACGGGAGTCGATCCAGCGAGTCGAAGGGGCTCCAGCAATGATTCCAGGCCGTTGATTTTGATCTCAAGAGTGAGTTGCATCAGGTCCCCCAGTTGGCCTGCAGGAAAGCCTCGATCGACAAACCACAACAGATAAGCTTCGGGCAAGTCGAGCAACAACTGGCCTTGATACTTGCCAAAGGGCATGGACGAACGTGCAATTTTTACCAAATCGTCTTTTTCAAACATGTACAATAGTCACCTTTCTACAGCGAGCCGAGTCTAAAAACTTACCATGCCAAAAGCCAGTGAACTCAAACGGGGCGATGTCATCGATATTGATGGTGTTCCCCATATCGTCAAACAATTCGACGCCAAAAGTCCTTCTTCGCGGGGCGCTGCAACCCTGTATAAAGTTCGACTGAACAACTTGATTACTGGACAAAAACGCGATGAGTCTTACAAGGGTGACATCCTGCTGACGCAAGCAGACTGCCAGCGAGTCACAGTGCAGTTTTCCTATATCGATAGCGGCACCTACATTTTCATGAACAGCGAAGACTATTCGCAACATGGTCTCAACAAGGATGCGCTGGAAGGGCAGTTGGAGTATCTGATCGACGGACTTGATGGCATCACGGCATTGCTGGTTCAGGATCAGATAGTCGCGATCGACCTGCCGCAATCAGTCATTATGACCATTGCGGAAACCTCGCCACCCATTAAGGGTGGCTCTGCCAGCGCTCGCACCAAGCCAGCGATCATGACAACCGGGCTGGTGGTGCAGGTACCAGATTATATGGAGCAAGGAGAAACCATCAAAATCAATACGACCAATGCCAAATTCATGTCCCGAGCCTAGGGCAATGGCATGATCAGGGTCCAGGACATTTCGGAAAGCGAGATAGAGTTCAGCGCGATTCGAGCCTCAGGGCCTGGCGGTCAGAACGTTAACAAAGTGTCGACGGCGATCCATCTGCGCTTTGACATAGTGCATTCGAGCCTGCCAGAGTCCATTAAAACGGGACTGCTTGCCCTTCATGATCGGCGAATTTCTGCGGAGGGTGTTCTTGTCATTAAGGCTCAGCGCACTCGCAGTCAGGACAAGAATCGGCAGGAAGCGCTGGCGCGGCTGGATGAATTGCTGGCTAAGGCACAATACCGGCAGAAGCAGCGTCGGCCCAGCAAACCCACTCGATCTTCTGTTCGCAAACGTCTGGACAGTAAGGCGCAGCATGGCAAAAAGAAAACCGAGCGCAAACGAATTCTTGAAGATTAGGCTGCGATTTCGCCGCTCAGCTGTATCTTGCTTCTGTGACTCTGTCTCGATCGCCAGCCTCGACTCGGCGAAGGGAAGCTTCGAGATCAGCGAGATAAGTCGCCGTGACGCTCAAATGAAACGGTGAGAGCATCAGGTGGAGCGCTTTGGGTGCAGTCGAAAGACTGGTGAACCAACCACGTTTATACATTTGTTTATAAATCGCGAAAACATCCTCTTTGGGATGGCTCAGCGCCACAATACCCAGCTGGGGTTTGCCGAGAACTTCAAATCCCAGTGCGCGAGCGCCTTGTTCTATCTGGGCGCGGGCGTCGGTGACCTGCTGCTGTTTGGCTCTATAGCCTGCGACGCCCAGATAGTTCATGACAGCCCAGGCGGCAGAAATGGCACCGCCCGGGCGTGTACCTGCCAGTGTTGGGGTTATCATTCGACCACCGGGCCAGTCATCACAGTCAAACTGCATATAAGCTTTTAGCGCAGTGTCACTGAACAAAACCGTCGAAGCGCCCTTGGCACAGTAGCCATACTTGTGCAGATCAGCTGACATGGATTTAACGCCTTCAACAGCAAAGTCAAAGGCCGGAATATCAACGCCGTTCATGCGAACGAAGGGTGCTATATAGCCACCCACGCAAGCGTCCACATGCAGCCAGATGTCGTGGCGACGGGCAATCTCGCCTAACCGTTCAATAGGGTCTATCAATCCATAGGGAAAGCTGGGCGCAGAACCCACCAGCATGATGGTATTGCAGTCCAGTGCCTGTTCCATGGCATCGCAGTCTGCCAAGAGATCGGCTGCGCAGGGGATGCGCCGAATCTCAAGGTCCATCAACTGTGCCGCCTTGTCAAATGCCGGGTGGGCAGACCAGGGCATGACTAAATTCAGTGGGCCGGTTGTAGTTCGGTTGGCGCGGGCGAAATCTCGAGCAGTTTTTACAGCCATGGTGATGGAATCAGTACCACCGGATGTGATGTTGCCGCCAGCCAGGCTCGAGCCGTGTAGCAGCGAAAGTCCCATGCCAACGACCTCGTCTTCCATCTGTTTCAGAGAGGGAAATGCCGCAGGGCCGAGGCCGTTTTCTGACATATAGAGGTTGTAGGCTTCTTTTTGCACTTGAGCGACATCTTCACCGGCATTGAAGACATAAACGGCGGTCTTGCCTTCTCGCCACTTGGCATCAGCTGCGCCTCGGGCGCGCATTTCATCCTGCAGTTCAGTCCAGATGCGACCCTCGACGGGCATGGCTTTTAGCATATTGAGACTCCATTGGCTTGACTGTCGACCTTATCATACTTAACTGAGCTGAGTGTGCGGCCTGCTATGAGTGTGCTATCTTAGCTGAGTGTTGCTCAATAGCTTGCCTTGATGCCTCCGTTGAAAGCAAGTGCCGACAGCCACTATTGAGAGCCAGTGCTGAGTGCTAATTGGAAGCGCAGCTAACAAAAGCCGCCTGTCGACCGTTGAGTGTGAAGCGTGTAACTGAAGCGTGTAACGAAAGCGCGTAACTGAAGCGCGTAAAAGAAGAGCTGAGCCCATGCTGCACCCAGATTCCATTGCTGCCAACTTGTCGCCGTTGCCACGCCAACCGGCCTCAACCCCCTGGCCCACACAGCGCTGGTCGAAAAAAACGCCCAACGTCGCGAATGCCGATCAGTTGCAGCAGTACTGTGATGAAATCTTTGACCTGAATCCATCCCAAGGCGTGACCTACGCCCTGCAAATCGTCAGCAAAGGCGAGTTGGTAGTAGATCGCTATGATGCTGGCGCCAGTCCTGCCTACTTGCAATACTCCTGGTCGATGGCCAAGAGTGTGACCCAGGCGCTGGTGGGTATATTGGTCAAGCAAGGTCGCTTGGATATCTACGCGCCAGCGCCCGTGGCAGAGTGGCAGCAGGATGCTCGCCGTGAGATTACGCTGGATCAGCTGCTGCGTATGTCCAGCGGACTGGCGTTCCAGGAAGACTATGTCGACAGTGGCTCAGATGTCATCTCGATGCTGCAATTCGATGGCCGGCACGATGTGGCTGCCTTTGCCGCCAGCAAGCCATTAATTCACGCGCCGGGCAGTTGCTGGTCCTACTCGTCGGGAACGACCAATATTATTTGTCGTATTCTCAAGCAGGTTATCGGCAATGGTGCTTCGGGTATGTTGCGATTCATGAATGATGAGCTGTTTGAACCGCTGGGTATTCGCAGTGCAACGCCGAAATTCGACACTTCTGGGACCTTTATAGGTTCCTCCTACCTGCTCGCGACGCCGCAGGATTTTGCACGCTTTGGTCTGCTGTATTTACGTGGTGGTGTTTGGGACGGACGGCAAATTCTGCCTGCCGGTTGGGTTGACTATGCGCGCTCACCCACTCACCAAAGCAACCTGGAAGCCTACGGCGCTCACTGGTGGCTGAAAGCGAATCAACCGGCATGGTTTTACGCGGGTGGATATGATGGGCAGCGGATCCTGTGTGTTCCTGAGAAGGATCTCCTCATCGTTCGCTGTGGCAGAACACCCATTGCAGAGATCGATTATGTGTGGCAGCGGCTTGACGCCATCGTCGAGCTGTTTTAGCCGGCCACCTATCGCAAATCTTCTCGAGCCCGCTCTGGCGAGAGGGCGCTTAATAGACAGCGCGAAAGAGGTCTCTCGCCAAGGGTCTGTGCCTGAAGCTATTGGCCGAGAAAATTGCCTGCGCGCTTTTCGGCCACGGACTTAACACCTTCGCGATGATCGCTCGTCCGTTGCAACCAATATTGTTCTCGACTCTCAATGTCAGTAATAGCCTTGACGGCATCAGCGAGGCCGGGGCGTAGTTGTTCACGAACAGAGATCAGGGCCAGGGGTGCGTTCTCGGCAATTTCTTGCGCCAGTTCAATCGCCACCTCGCGAACGCGATCATTGTCGGTGAAGATGTCCGCCAGTCCCCAGTCAAAGGCAGTCTGGCCGTCAATTCGCCGCCCGGTCATGAATAGCAGGTTGGCTTTCTGCACGCCGATGATCCGCGGCAGCGTATGGGTCAGGCCGAAGCCAGGGGTAAATCCCAGTTTGACGAAGTTGGCCGTCATTCGCGTATTTGGGCAAGCGACTCTGAAGTCAGCCATTACCGCCAGGCCAAAACCACCACCCACAGCAGCACCCTGAACAGCGGCGATGACCGGCTTTTTGCAGCGAAATAAGCGGACTGCTTCGCCATACAGCGGATTGGTCTCTCCCTCTGAGTGGCTGGAAACAGAGTCTTTGCGAGCACCAGAAGTGAAGTTCGCGCCAGCACAGAAATGTTTGCCCTCGGAACACAAAACGATCGCTCGACAATCAGGATTTTTGTCCAGATCCTCAAAGCAGTCAGCCAGGTCCCTGATCAAGTCCTGATCAAAGAAGTTGTTGGGGCCACGCTGAATTTCGCAAATCGCCACGAATCCACCGGGCAGGCTCACATTAACGTCACCATATTGTTGCTTCATCATCGCCTTCCTGTTTGTTCACTAGGGGTCAAAGTGGCTGAGACTGAAGGCACACGGTGAGTGTAAAATGCAGCTAAAACTCGCTGTGTGCCTGATCTTCCTTCAGGCCAGGACTAGAATTCTCTAGGTGTCGGCTGAGGCCCTTTGGGCCACTTATCAAATTGGGACATGACTGCCTTGCCGAGTTCTTCAACGTCCCAGGGGCCTTCCTTATTGTCCTTACTGGCCAGGCTATGAGCTTGCCATGACAGTAGCGTGACATTATTGCCCTGCGCAAGAAAGGTTCGTCCAGTCACCCCTTTGGCATCGTCAGATCCCAACCAGGCGACGATAGGAGACACCTTATCTGGCGAAAGTAATTCTTCCATACCCTGGCCCTGTGGAAAAATGTCCTCGGTAAGCCGAGACCAGGCCGCGGGTGCCAGGATATTCACGCGAATGCCATACTTCAGCCCTTCCTGGAACAGGCAGCGGGCAAAACCGGCGATGCCGGCCTTGGCGGCACCGTAATTGGTCTGGCCAAAGTTGCCAATCAGCCCTGAGGTAGAGCTAGTGACCACAATGCTGCCGCCGTGTCCCTGCTCAATCATCTGGTCATAGGCTGCCTTGACGGTCAGATAGGTGCCGCGCAGATGGACATCGATAACGATATCCCACATTTCATTGGTCATGTTTTTGAAGGACTTGTCACGCAGGATGCCGGCGTTGGCAATCAAAAAGTCGATTTTGCCGAATTCGTCAACGGCTCTCTGAATCATGGCTTTGGCGTCGGCTTCTTTGGCCACATTACCATAGTCGGCGACAGCCTTGCCGCCAGCGGCTCGAATCTTATTGACAACCTGATCCGCCATGTTGGCGCTGGCGCCGCTGCCATCTCGTGCTCCACCCAAGTCATTCACAACGACACTGGCACCTTCTTTGGCGAGTAGCAGGGCGTGGGTTTCTCCCAGGCCGCCGCCAGCACCTGTCACCACCACGACTTTTCCGTCTAGCATTCCCATAGTTGTTCTCCATTTGTTCTTGGTTAAATCGGTCATCGGTGCTGCCCCGAGGGAGCCCGCAGAAAGGCCAAAGTAAATCATATTGGTTCAAATTATACAAAACTCACGTGCCCTCGTCGTGGAGCAACGTGGCGGTCGATAATGACAGAGTGCGCAGGCGATAAAGACAGAGTGCGCAGGCGAGATTTTTCTTGATGAAGACGCCGCTGACTTTACGAGAACTGGTAGCAGCCCCCTTGTTGCGCCCAGGCGCGAAAGCCAGCCTGCAGCGCCTGTTCCTCGTAGTTGCGCCAGTTGTCGCCATAGTGCATGAGTATGATTTTTGCCTTGATGGCAGCCGGCAGTGTCATAAGCTCTGGCAGAGAAGCGTGTATGCCACCGGTAAAGAGTTGGCAGTCATGAAAGATGACTTCGAAGTCATAGCGCGCATCAAGACTGCAGATGAGATCCGGGTCGAAGCGGGTGTCGGAGGTGAACAGGATACGTTGATCTATGATCACTCCGCAGCTCCAGAATGAGTCTTGCCAGGACTTGGCGCTGTCAGGGTAATGCATGGTTCTGGGCATTCTCAGGTTGATGCTGCCCAGATTGGCCTCCCAGGTTTCTCGAGGATGGTCAGCGAGAAGCGTTGGCCGAATGCAGTGCCACAGGTCCGTGAATGTCAGTGGCGTAGCTTCCGACATCTCGGACCCGCCTCTCAAGGATTGCTCCCAAAGTATGGCCTGGTAGGTCTCGTTGATGATCATTGTGGGTTTTTGTCGGTTCACGTAGCGGCCCGCCAACTGAACTTCCTCAAGCCCACCTATATGATCGGCGTGACTATGGGTGATCAAAAAATTTTTGATTTGAGTGATCGGCAGCTTGTAGTGATGTAATGTCTGAGAGCAACGAGTGCCGCAGTCAACGAGCAGGTGGTCATCGCCCTTGACGAGCAAGATATTGTTCTGGTCCAGAGACCTTGAGAAAGCAGAGCCTGTGCCGAGAAATGTGAGCGACAGTTCACCCGAGTTGGTCAGCGCTGCGCTCAGGTCCTCAATTTGTGTTATCTTCATGGTCGACGCCAGCTACAAAATGGACACATTAGAAGTCAAGTTGCAATGATTCAACGTTTAAATGATGCGGGAACAAAGCCACTGAAAATGTGAAGATCGTCACCCTTTAACGTTGGTACGGGGCTCAAATAGCATTTAACAAATAGCACTTAATAAATAGCGCTTACAGCGGCGCCGAGCGCAGTTTGACCAGTCTAGGCCAACTCGGCTGATAGCGCCATAACTCTTCTGTCTCCAGGAGTCTGGAGCGAAGGGGGCTATTTAGTCTCCGCCTTTAGTGGCGTTCCGTGTCAGAATGCGCGCTCAGATTGCTCGCTCAGAAAGCGCAAGCAGGCTTGCGCTGCGAGGAAGTCGAGAAAGTCGAGAAAGTCGAGAAAGTCGAGAAAGAATCCCAAAATGTATGTCGATAATGTATGACAGTAATGTATGACAGTAATGTATGACAGTAATGTATGACTATATAGTAGTTGGCGCAGGTTCTGCCGGGTGTGTCGTTGCTCGCCGACTGAGCGATGCCGGGTTTCAGGTTCAACTGCTTGAAGCTGGTCCGCCGGACTATCAGCTGGACTATCGTCTGCATATGCCAGCAGCCCTCAGTCACGTGCTCGCCAATGACACCTATAACTGGTTTTATCACTCGGCGCCGGAACCCTATCTGAATGACCGAAGTCTCTATTGCCCTCGGGGCCGAACCCTGGGTGGTTCATCCTCGATTAATGGCATGATCTATGTGCGAGGCAATCCGGCAGATTTTGATCGCTGGGCTGATCTGAGTGGTTTTTCGGAATGGGACTATCAGCACTGTTTGCCATTTTTCAAGCTGTCTGAAACGACCAGCCAGGGTACGGATGATTATCGTGGTCGAAGCGGGCCCTTGCGGGTCACGCGTGGAGAGATGAATAATCCCTTGTTCGCTGCTTTTCTGGCCGCCACTGAGGAGGCTGGATATATTCGGCGCGATGACTTGAATGGTGCAGAACAGGAAGGCTTTGGTACCTTTGACCGGACCATCTTTCGAGGTCGTCGATTCAGTGCCGCAACGGCCTATCTGGCCCCCGTCAAGCAGCGTAACAACCTAACTATAGAAACCGGGTGCCAGGTGTTGAATATCGAAACCGATGAGTATCGAGCGACCGGTGTCTGTTACAGGCGCGGCAAGCAGCGTTTCGTCGCACATGCGGCGCGCGAGGTGATCGTCTGTGCCGGCGCGATCAACTCACCCAAGTTACTGTTGCAGTCGGGCATTGGTGATGCAGATGAACTGACTGCCCTGTCGATTCCTGTGAGTAAACACCTGCCGGGTGTCGGCAAAAATCTGCAGGACCATTTGGAGGTCTATGTTCAGCAAGCCTGTAGCCAGCCCGTGTCTATTTATCCGGCGCTGAAGTGGTACAACCAGATTCCCATCGGAATCAACTGGTACCTGTTCAAGCGTGGTGCTGGTGCCACGAACCACTTTGAAGCGGGGGGCTTCGCGCGCAGCAGTGAGGCCGTCGATTATCCTGATATTCAGATGCATTTTTTACCGGTTGCCATGCGTTATGATGGTGCCCAGTCAGCGTCGACCCATGGCTTTCAGGCGCATGTGGGACCCATGAAGCCGACCAGTCGTGGCACCGTCTCACTGGCGAGTAGCGACCCCTTGGCGCCACCCGTCATTCGGTTCAATTATGCTCAGACTGAACAGGACAGGGCGGTGATGCGAGCGGCAATTCGCTGTGCTCGGCACATTTTTGCTCAGCCTGCATTTGACCCGTACCGCGGTAACGAAATCGCCCCGAGCGCCGCTCTGCAATCAGATAGAGAGCTGGACGACTTTGTTCGCAAGCACGGCGAGAGCGCTTATCACCCCAGCTGCAGTTGCAAGATGGGGCAGGACGACATGTCAGTCGTAGATGCAAGAGGGCGAGTCTACGGATTTGATAATCTTCGAGTCATTGACGCGTCCATCATGCCGGAAATTACCAATGGTAATCTGAATGCGCCGGTTATTATGTTGGCCGAAAAGCTCTCAGCGGCCATTGTCGCGGATGCCATTTGATGGCGGGCGTTCAGGATCCGCTTCTGGACAGAAAGCGTTCAGAACGCCGAGAGTGGGCGATCAACAGTCGCCGCCTAAGGTAGAAGCCTTAATGCAGGTTTTCGACGCGACCGAATTGAGTGAGGGGCTGGCTGACAGTGGTTATGCGGTCCTGGCTAATGCGCTTTCTGCCGATCTGATGGCGCAGCTCCATGACCATGTCTGCGGTCTGGATGCTGCGGATTTTAAACCAGCCGGCGTCGGCCGTGGGTTACAACAGAAACAGGATCTTCAAGTCAGGCGTGACGAGATTCGATGGATCGATGCTTCTCAGCCGGCTACACAGGCTTACCTGCAGGTCATGGAGATGATTCGGCGCCAGCTGAATCAGCGCTTGATGCTTGGCCTGTTTGAATATGAGTGCCATTTTGCGCGGTATTTGCCCGGCGCATTCTACGGCCGGCATCGAGATGCTTTCATTGGTCAAAATCATCGATTAGTTTCATCCATACTATACCTCAATCCCGACTGGCTCCCCTACGATGGCGGCGAGCTGCTGCTTTACGATACCGAAGGCACGACTTTGCTGGAACGCATCGAGCCCATTTTCGGGACTATGGTATTTTTCCTCAGTGAGGACTTTCCCCATGAAGTTTTGCCGGCGAGAAAGACGCGCTTGAGCCTGGCGGGTTGGTTTCGCGTTAACTCGCGGCTAGGCACCAAAGTTCGGTGAGTCCAATGAGTTTAGAGTTCCAGTGAGTTTAGAGTTCCAGTGAGTTTAGAGTTCCAATGAGTTTAGAGCATTGAGAAAGGTCCTGAGATCTGCAGCAGATTTTTCAGGAATCTCTTCCATTGCCATGTGACCTACCTGCTCATAAATGATGAGCTGCGCGTTGGGTAACAGGTTCTGAAACTGGGTTGCTGTCTCAACAGGTATCAGAGCATCTTCGCGGCCCCAAAGAATGAGCGTCGGTGTCTTTATTCGGCGCAGGTCGTAGTCAATATGCTGATCAGCTCGGTAACTGGCGAAGCGCTGGATCGTCGCGTCACGGGTACCCGAACGCAGGGCTAACTCGTAATAGCGCTGAACCAGATCCTTTGTCACAACGGCAGAAGGGTGATAAGCGGTCAACACGCCTTCTCTGACGAGCACAGCGGGGTCAAGATACCTGGCCAATGATCGAAACCAAGCCTGTTGCAGAAGCTGGTAGGCGAGCGGGGTTTGCCCCTGCCCGGCCTCGGCCATGACACTTTGCTCCAGATGCCAGGCCGGTGGCCCTGTGGCATCGATCAGCACCAGGGCGATGACCCTTTGTGGGTGAGCGAGGGTGTATCGCCAGGCAATACCACCGCCCATCGAATTGCCGATAAAGACAAACTGTTTCAGTGCCAGATGAGCCCTCAAGGCGTCAATAGTGGCCATAAAAGCCTCCATGTCGTAGCGACCGTCAGGCACCTCGCCGGTCAGGCCATGTGCCGGCAAATCAAGGCTGATGAGGCGAAACTCGTCGGCCAGTAACCTGACCCAGGGTTCCCACGTATGCAGAGAGGCATTGGAGCCGTGCACTAGCAGCAAAGGTAAGCCATTCGAACGGCCCTCGTCTCGAAAGTGAACTCGCGCCCGATTCTCGGTCATGAAAAACTGCGACTGGCGGTTGCTGTATTTGGCGTCGATCTCAGCCTTGGGCAGGTCTGCCTTGAAGAACGAGGTAACCAGACCGACGCCCAGTAGCAGAGAGGTAACCAAAATAAATTTCAGCCAAATCATCGTGAAACAGAGTTTCGCTTTTTCAAAAGAGGCCGAGTTTACTGGATCACCCCATGTCGCAGTTACTGATGTTCAAAGATATCCTGATCTGAAGCCCGATCTTTGGTAACGGTTGGCGACTGCTTGATGTTTTGGGGTAAACCTGGTTAAACGCTGATCAGAACGACTAGCGCTGGTTGATCTGTACGACTTCTTGACCCTATCGGCGGTTTGTCATGGTACTGCTAGCACGAGTCATGTAAGGTTTTTGGCTTTCCGAAAATGTGAATCCAGTCATGCGCCATGTATTGATAGCCTTTGGTTCGATCCTGGTTTGTGCCAGCAGTACACTCGCGTCGGTGAATGACCAGATTGTATCGGCCAATGACCGGACGTCGAATGCTGCAGCGATGACCTCTCTGAAGGCGTCAAATAGTTCAGTGGAGAACCCCCTGAGTCAAGCGCGGTCAGCCCCACCAACCTGGTCCCTGGGCGTTGGGCTGGCGGTGGGTGCCTATCCTCACTATCCAGGTGCCAGTCAATCTGAAACCGCGGTCGCGCCGTTTCCCTATGCCGAGTATCACGGTGATCGGATCCAGCTGAATCGAGATGGGCTTGTCGCCGAATTGTTTCAATCGAGTCGCGTCAAACTGAATATCAGCGTCAACGGTGCGCTGCCGGTCAGTGCCGAGAAAAATGCCCTTCGAGCGGACATGGAGGATCTGGAGCTCATGATTGAGCTGGGTCCGCAGCTTGAACTGACCCTGGCGACCTGGAATCAGACGAGTCTCCGGCTGGATCTTCCCGTCAGGGCGAATTTTGAATTGACCACCCGTCATGCGCCCAAGCCAGTAGGTTGGAGCGCGGATCCTCGAGTCCACTTGGAGCAAAAGTTTGCTGACTGGGAGTGGGAAATCGATGTCGGCGCACTTTGGGGCAGCGATTCCTACCAGGCGGTATTTTATTCAGTAGAGCCCAAAGACGTCACGGCGACTCGCGGGCTTTATCAGGCAAAGTCTGGCTTGATGGGCTGGCGCCTGTCTAGCACCGTCGAACGTCGATTCGGTGCCTGGACCCTGATCGGCTATTTGCGCCAGATGGATCTTTCGCGGGCGGTTAATCGGAAGAGTCCATTACTGGGTCAGAATAGCTATCTCGCCGGCGGTGTCGCCCTCATCTGGAAGTTTAAGACGAAATAATCAGGACTAACCAAGCAGCCATGGCAGACAGACAAAAGTTCTATTGGATGTTTATTCTGGTGAGATTGATTGCGTTATCCATCGGGCTACCGGTGGCTGCTGAAATCAACATCAGAGGTGAGCTAGCGGCGGTAGTCGAGGGGTTTAATGCACAGGTGCGACAACTCAAGATCGAGGAAACGGCGTCGATCGCAGCCTTCAACGACTTTATCAGGGGGCATTTGTCCACACATTGGGATACTGAGCAGATGGCGATGCATCTGTTGGGTTCAGAGATTTATCAGGACCTCAGCCTGGTGCAGCAGCACCGTATTCAGCAAAGTCTCGAGACCACCTTTTATCGTTACGCCTACGAGATTATGGACGAATATAAGCAAACGCCGTTACTGTTAGTCGATGACTTGGTTCAGGATGAAAAAGGCCGGCTGAGAATCAAGATTCGAGGCAAGCCACAGGGTCTGCCAATGTTAACGGGAGAGCTGTATCTGTCGGTAGAAGTCGACGATTGGAATATCATTGATGCCGGTTATGCCGGCTTGACCTATACCGCCCTTAAACGCTCGACCTATCGGCGAAAATTTAATCGTTCAGGCGCTGATGGCCTGACGGCTTGGCTGGATCGCAAGAACCAGCGGTTTTTTGCCGATTACTGCACGCCAGAACTGAGCATAGTCATGCCCTTCGCGGTGCAGACTTTGTGCGCCAAGTTGAACAGGGCTGGTTTGTGAATACCATTCGGCAGGTTTAATTCCATTTTTTTTACACTTTTCGCAAGAGGCTGTATTCTTGCGCTCGAGCCAATGGGTTATAGTGCATTTTCAATAGATAAGCGACCTGCGTCGTTACTCGAGTGTCAAGTCTTTAGGCTTAAAAACAAGGGTCTTTAAAAACAAGAGCCTTTAAAAAGAAAAGTCGGCCAAAAAAAGCCGGCTATAAAAAGCAAAATGGAAGCCTGGGCGGCGCTCAACTGGAGTTGAAGGGGAGATTGCCGAAAGACTCGAAGGTGCCTTCACCAGAAAGCTTGGTTAAAGAACAGTGAGTAAAAAAAGCCTGACTAAAATGGCAAGATACTTATGACTCAAGATGAAAAAACGGGACTTTCAGGCTGGCCGCTATTGATACTCTCGGGAATAATTGGCGGTGTTTCTGGCGTCCTGGCAGTCTTAGTGTCTCGCTGGATGACCCTTTACGGTGGATTGGACTCGCCAGATAAACATGGCATCTCCAGTGTGCGTGCCTGCCGGCTGGGTGGTGTCCTAGTCTTTAGCTACTTGTTCTTCTTCAATATCGATCACTATTGGCGCCTCAGAGAGCTAATGGTTTCGGGCATAGGCGTCTGGTTGTTGGCCCTGGGCACCCTGTTTTTTATGATTGGATTATTTGAAGATATGAAGGGGACCCTGTCGGCAAAATTGAGGCTGGGGTTGATGTTTGCTGCCGTCGCCTTGATTCTGGTCCTGAATCGCGACCTGGTGATCCAGCCGGTGGGTATTCGTTTCATCGATTGGTTTATGACTCAGCCTTGGTTGGCGGTGCCGATTACGCTTGTTAGCCTCGTGTTTCTCCCAAACGCTTTCAATGTGGCAGATGGAGCCAATGGTCTTGTTGGAGGCATCAGTCTCATTGTTTGCGTCGCTTTGGGTCATACAATGCTGGGGGATCTCAATCTGTTGTTGGATATTGTCTCGGTCGGATGCCTGATATTTCTCGCGTATAATCTGCTGACTGGAAAGGTCTTCTTGGGTGACGGCGGTGCCTATTTCCTCGGTGCCCTGGTGGGTGGTGCCACAATTGTGGCATCGAATATAGGAGATCTGCCATTTTGGTATCTCTTGTCTTTGATATTTTATCCCGTCGCCGATTTTCTCTGGAGTATTGGCCGGCGTATGCTTCTTCGTCAGTCGCCTATGGTGGCCGACGAGCTGCATCTGCATAACCTCTTGTATGCCCTTTTCCAGCAGTTATTGAGTACGCAGGTCAGAGCCAATACTATGACAGGCTTGTGTATAGCGCTGGTATTTTCGGGCTTGCCCTACATAACCTGGCTGTTGACTAACGATTCGCAACTGGACTGGAAGTGGGTCTTTTTGCTGCAATGGGTGGTTTATGCTTGTCTCTGGTTAACTTTACGCCCCAAGGCCGTGGCGGTATCTCTACTTAACCCTGAATGATGGCACCGAAGAAGCGCTAGATCTGTTTGTTTGTGTCCAGATGACCCCGTAAACCCGGCCAAACATTGGCTGGCTTGACGCCGAGCAATAGACAGTTGCGTTTTCTGGCCCGTCTCTTTAGGTAATTGCAGAGTAAACTAAAGTCTTTAAATTGATACAAATCCATAAATCGTGCGATTTGACCTTTGCAGTCAAGCCTGTCCTCGTATAATGGCGCTTTCTTAATACAAAGTGCCAGGAGGATTGAAATTGACGGATCAAATGAGTGGCGGACGCGGTACTTCTAATAAAAATAAGAAAAATGGTAGATCTGGTAGAAACAGAAGTTCAAGCTTCCTGGCTGTGATTTTGGTCACTGGTACGTTGGGGCCTTTTGCCTTTGGCGCCGGTGAGGAAGCCGGCACCGCGGGTACAATCGCTGGAATGCCGGTTGCCACCGCCGTCGCCGTAGGCGTTGGTGGTCTGGTCGCGCTTGCCGCGCTGGTGAACGCGGCAGACGACAAGTCACCAATACCCGCACCTGTGCCTGAACCAACCCCAACACCCACGACCACCACGACGTCGACCACCACAACTACGACGGCCGCTGCCTCATCGACGACAAATTAGGAGTCAGCCCTAACAGGCTGATACAGAACAACTCTTTATTCGTAACTCTTTATTCATAACTCTTTATTCATAACTCTTTATTCATAACTATTTCCTCATAACTCTTCTTTAATAAAGCTGTTCCTTAATAGCGCTGTTCTTTAACAGCGCTATTCTTTATTAGCGCTTAAGAAGGGCTTGAGAGAGGCTTGAGAGAGAGGCTTGAGAGAGAAGGCTTGAGAGAAAAAATCGGTACCAGTATTGTTGCCATTGGCCGTATCAACAGCTCCAACTATATACAGCCTTAACTACAGCCTTAACTACAGCCTTAACTACAGCCTTAACTACAGAGTCAGCTGCAGCAAAAGTATAGTGCTCTAAAAAAGACAAATACCTCGGTAGTGATAGTTTTAAATGCTCGTTTGACGCGTTTGAAAAACATCTTAAAAAACACCTTTAAAACGCGTCTCCCAAAGTCAGAGGAATATAGTCTCGCGCAAACGGACATGGTTTGCGTGTAAAATTTGATAATAAAGTTACACTTTGTTACATTGTGCCGACGTTAGAGCGATAATCAAACTACAAAAAGTTGTCCCCAAGCTACCTATCAGTGTCATTTAGCTTATAAGAAGTGATCAGCGATGAATAAAACAGGGCCATCAGGCCCTGTTTTATTGCAAATGTTGGGTTTCAAGTGAGTTTAGCTGATGAAAAGAGTTTGGCTTGTTGCCGTCATGGCGATGAAGACCCTAGACTGCTTCGGGTCTGACTACGGCACCACCGGCTTGATCGATATTCCCACTGCTCGAATGGCGGCGGATGGTACCTTGACGATAACTGCAGCAATTCAGTCGCGAACGAATGCCTATGCGCTCACCTATCAGGCGACGCCGTGGCTTGAAACGACGTTTCGTTACACCGGTTTCAACGCTTTTTTCCACTATGACCGAAACTACGAAGTGAAGGTGAGGCTCTGGCAAGAAGGGGTACTCGTACCCCAGGTTGCCATCGGCATTCGAGACCTGGTTGGCACCGGTGCCTTTGGTGCTGAGTACCTGGTCGCCTCCAAGGCTATTGATAGTGTTGATTTCACGGTCGGTGTCGGTTGGGGCCGCTTGGCAGGTAAGGGAGTTGGCGCGAACCCCATGAAATTGCTGTCCAAGCGCTTCGAGGTTCGCGACACATCATTTGATAAGGGTGGTAAAGTCTCCACGGACAGTTTTTTCCGCGGCGAAAAGATCGGTATTTTTGGCGGCCTCAGCTATCAGTTTCGAACGCTGCCGCTAAAAGCCAATATCGAGTACAACCCGGATCAATACGATTTCGAAGTGGCAAGTGGGGGTCGACGGCCGAAAAGTCCATGGAGTCTCAGCGTAGATTGGTTGGCCAAGCCGGGCATTTCTCTTTCGCTTTCCCGTCAGCATAACGCGGAGTGGGGGATCAGTATCGCGGCGGCAATCGATACCCTGCTGCTGCCACCCAAGAGACCTGCCAAGTATATGAAGTCGAGCCTGGATATGACTCAGGAGGAGCTGCCGGCCGGGCTTGATGGGTTTAGTTGGTATGACAATTTGCTCTATGACATGGAGCGTTCCGGTCTGCTAATGCTCGAGGCAGATCTCGATCAAAGCACTAAGACTGCTCACCTGGTCATCGGTAATCAAAGTTACTCCATTTGGGCTGACGCAGTGGCTCGATCAATTGTATTGGCAGACTTGCATTTGCCGATGGTTATGACCCATTTGGATCTGGTCATCAACGAACATGGACACCGAGTGCATTCGATAAGAACCGCTTTACCGTCTCGTCAGGCCAGAACGCAGGTGCGAAACGGTTTGCGCAAGGATGCCTTTGTCAACCAATTTCAGATACAACCCGAACGCAAACTAGACGAGCGTGAAGAAACAACTGGCTTTGTGACCGGTAAGATTGCCTTCGATATCAATCTGCTTAACCGGCTACAGTTGTTTGATCCGGATGATCCTGCCCGTTATCAATTTTATCTGAATTTGGGCGCAAGCCTTGCGTTGCCTCTGGGCTGGACCCTGCGTGGAGCATACGGTTTTAATCTGTACAACAATTTCGATGAGATTAAACGCGAAGCTAATTCGGTGTTACCCCACGTACGCTCAGACGTCGCAAAGTATCTACAGGCTGGTGACTCGGGTCTGGATGCGCTTTTTCTGGATAAACGTGGCACCTGGCGTAGCGGTTTTCATTACCGTATTTTCGGTGGTGTTCTGGAGGAAATGTTCAGCGGTATTGGTGGCGAGTTCCTGTATCAACCCCATGCTTCAAGGCTTGCCTTTAGTATCAGTGCCAATTGGGTCAAGCAGCGTGACTATGTGAAGACCTTTAAACATCTGGAGTATGAGACCACTACCGCCTTTGTTAGCGCTTTTTGGGCGACGCCATTTTATCAATATGACGCTGCTATCCATGTGGGCCGATATCTGGCGAAGGATGTTGGTACTACTCTCGAGGTGCGACGAACCCTGAATAACGGATGGATGATTGGTCTCTGGGCAACGATTACCGACGTACCTTTTGATGATTTTGGTGAAGGTAGCTTTGATAAAGGTCTGTATTTTCGAATTCCCCTCGATGGTTTTTTGGGTAATCGTACGCGGGCCGCTTACGCGACAAGAATCAGGCCCATACAGCGTGACGGTGGCCAGCGACTCGACGATTTTAGCGGTAATATTTGGTTTGATCTTCGCGGGTCTCGTTACGATGTGTTTACTGATCTGAACGAAAGGATGGCGCCATGAGACTAATTCGTGTCGTCAGTACTGTGCTGTTGCTATCGTTGTCAGGTTTGCTGACCTCATGCACGGTTAACTCCACCCAGCTCTCAACCTTGCAGAACACGCTTACGGCTTCTGACGATGCGCTCGAACCCTATCGTTGGCGCCTTAGCAGGGCAGGCTATGTGGCTGAGGTTTTTGCGGTCACGACCGATGATGGCAAAACTGTGTTTGCTAATGAGGTCAATGACTGGGTTGCCTTTGATGGTTGGATGATTACGGTTGTGAAGGGCTTGGGTTTAACCACTGGTGAGCTAGTCATAAAGGGTGCGGTAGGCGAGCGATGGTTTTCTGATGGCAACTGGCCCCTTAACAAGCATTATTGTGATCCTTGGCGAGCTTCGCCGGAATTGCAGTCGACGATCTACGCTCAGGACTGCACTGGCGATCAATCCTACACGAACCTGATAACCGTCGATCGCCAAGGCATGATCGTCAAAATTCAACAAAATATAGGTTTAGAAGATACGTTTTCGAATAACCCCCTAGTGCTTGAAAAACGCTGATGGGCTAAAGCTGCGGTAAAAACCGAAAGGGATAAACGCGCCAATGAAATATGTCAGTCGAGATTTGCCAGTGTTCCAGTGGTTGAGTCGTGCCATCGTTTTCAGCGTAATCATTGTTTTTTCTTGTGGGACCCTGGCCGCAGAGATTTCACCGGGAATGCTGATGCAGGCTCAGAGCTTGTCGGTCCAGGATAGAGAGGCACTCGCCAAGCAGTATGGCTTTGACCTGAGCCTGCTTAACAAGCAGAGCTCGGCGACACAGATGCTGGCGTTACCCAGTGAACCTATGGTTCAGGATCCCAGAGTCCAGGAGTACAGCAAAAGGCGAGTCCAGTCCTTCGCCCAGCAAAAACCTGCAGTACTGAAGCGGTTTGGTGAAGATCTCTTTGACCAGGTCGTGAGCACCTTCTCAGTGACGGATAACGCTTTGGTGCCCAATGACTATCGTCTGGGTACGGGCGATGAAGTGAAAATTAGTTTCTATGGTAAGGAGAATAGTGATTATTCGCTAGAAATTGGCCGAAATGGCGAGATTCAGCTGCCTAAAATAGGTCCTCTCGTGCTTGCCGGTCTGCAGTTTGAAGATGCGAGAGATTTGATCCAACAGCAGGTGAGGGAGCGCCTGATTGGCGTTGAGGCGGTGGTTTCTATCGGTCGTATGCGCGCCATCAGCATCTTTATGGCTGGCGAGGTGCTGGTCCCCGGTTCCTACTCAGTGTCAGCACTGTCGACGGTGAGCCAGGCGCTCTTCGTCGCCGGCGGCGTGAGTTCCATCGGCAGCCTTAGGCATATTCAGGTCAAGCGAGCGAGCGAGACGATAGCCGTATTCGATGCCTATGATCTGCTATTACATGGCGAAGTAGACCAGGACATTCGCTTGCAGTCTGGCGATGTCGTGTTTGTGCCACCTTATGATCGCCTAGCAGTTATCGAGGGTGAGGTGAAACGGCCCATGGCCTATGAGTTGGCGAACAGCGATACAGTGACGAATCTGGTGATGATGGCCGGTGGCTATGCGCGGGATGCTTACCCGGCGGGTGCTGTATTGATGCGCAAAGCCCAAGGAAAAGAGCTGCCGACAGTGCTGAATGTCGACCTTGCAACGACCACGGCGGCTGTCGACTTGTATGATGGTGATACCCTACGAATTCCCACGGCAGCTAACACCTATGCTAATGCGGTTGAGATTCAGGGTGCGGCCGTCAGACCAGGTATCTATGCCTGGTACGAGGGCGCGAGGGTTTCTGATCTGTTACCGTCGATTAAAGGCGATCTGCTACCAACAGTCGATGTGGACTACGCCTTGATCGTTCGCGAAAAAAATCGTCGACTGGAGATATCGGTAAAGCAGTTCAACATAGGTGATGCCATTCTTCACCCAGGGACGAGCGCGGACCCGCTGCTTGAACCCAGAGACAAGCTGGTGCTATTTGAGCTGGTTGACCTCGCTGCTTTGACCGCCGCTGAGCGGGGCATCATTAGTGAGGCAGTGAAGACGAGACGCCAAGAAAATTTTGAGCCCGACAGGTTGAACCGCGACGTCAGTAGTTCGTTGAGCGCCGCACAGATGGCGTCAAGGCAGGGAAGCGCTCAAGGAGTCCATCGAGATCTGCATAGTGATAGTTATCAGAGCAGGTATGAGGATAGTTATCGAAATGAGAATGGCGACGCTCGCCTCGATGAATATTTTGACGAGGCCAGTGACTTGAGCCATAGGCTGGCAATTGACTCAGCCAATGCCGGTAACCAGGAGTCGAAAAATGTAACTCGAGAAGTGTTGCTAGCGCCAATACTCAATAAGTTGCGCTCTCAGGCGGGCCAGGGTCAGCCGGTTCAGATTGTATCTGTCTCAGGTGCCGTCAAGGCACCCGGCGACTACCCGTTAGAACCTGGTGATCGAGTCTACGATCTGGTGAGAGCTGCCGGCGGGCTGCGAGACTCAGTTTATCTGCCGGCGGCGGAATTCAGGCGCATCGTCAGTCAGGGCAGCGGGGCCGTCGAGTCCCGGTATCAGGAGTTATCCTTTGAATACCTTGATGATGCTGACAATCCAAACAACCTTCTGCTGCAATCCAGAGATCATCTGATGGTACGCAGCATTCCGGATTGGAGCCCGACGGCGGCGGTGAAGATCAGTGGTGAAGTCAGGTTTCCTGGCGAGTATCTCATACGTCGAGGCGAGACCCTGTCTCAAGTGGTGGCGCGAGCTGGCGGCTTGACCGTTGATGCCTTTCCCCAAGGCGCTGTTTTTACGCGGGTGGACATCGCCAAACTGGAAACCGAACGCGCGGTCGAGTTTGCCAACAGCATCAAAAACAGTTTTGCCGCCTCGCTCTTGACCCAGGAACTTAAAACCACAGACTTCACAGAAGTCGAGACCATCACGCAAACCTTGGCCGATTTTCGAGGCAAGGGTCGTATGCTGGTTAACGTCGAAGCTGCACTGACCGGCAATCAATCTGCCGATGTAGTTGTGGTTGCTGGTGATCAATTGCTGATTCCTGCCAAGACCAGCACTATCACAGTGATCGGAGAGGTCAGACGTCAAGGTACGCATGCCTTTCAAAGTCAGTTTGACGTTAAAGACTATGTCAGCCTGTCTGCTGGGATGACAGCGAGGGCCGACAAAAAAGAGGTCTACATTGTCAAAGCCGACGGCTCAGTTGTGATGCCAGGGACCAGTTGGTCCCGGTTTGGTAGTCCTCGGCAGCGGCTGTCACCAGGAGATTCCATCGTGGTACCTATTGACGGCACCTACAAAGACAAGATTACGCAGTGGCGTGACGTCACCCAAATATTGTATCAAAGCGCTATCACCGTCGCCGCAGTCATCGCGTTGTAATGGAGGCTTTATGAGTGATTTAAGCGTTGCCGCACAGCAACGTCAGTCTCTTGAGTACCTGGATGATGCGGTCGATTTTCGAGCGCTGTTTGGCGTGCTCTGGAATGACAAAGGGTCGATTATCGGTGTGATGAGCCTGTTCGCCATAGTCTCGCTAGTGATCGCACTTTACCTGCCAAACAGCTATAGATCTGAAGCGCTTTTGGCACCAGCCGGTCAGGAGGCCAGCGGGTTGGGCGGTTTATCTGCCAAGCTGGGTGGGTTATCTGGACTGGCTGGTATGGCCGGTATGTCGCTTCCTGGTGCCGGGACCGACGACAAGACGGCATTAGGTCTCGAAGTGTTGAAGTCACGGGCCTTCATTCAGCGTTTTATCGAGCGGCATCAATTGTTGGTTCCGCTGATGGCTACCAGCGGCTGGAATGCCCAGACTGGCGAGTTGCTGATAGATGAGGATCTGTACGATAGTGTGAATGAGGTTTGGGTGCGAAACGTCTCGCCACCCAAAATGACGATACCCAGTCCACAAGAGGCCTATAAAGAGTTCAGTGAGCAGTTGTTGGTTTCTCAGGAAAAAGTTACTGGTTTTGTTCGAGTAGGCTACGAACACTATTCGCCGTTAGTTGCCCAACAATGGGTCACTTGGTTGATTGAGGATGTGAATCGAGAGATGCGAGAACAGGACGTGACCGAGGCTGAACGCTCCATTGCCTATCTCAAGGCACAGGTTGAAGCGACCTCATTAGCAGACCTGCAAGCGATGTTTTTTGAGTTGATTCAGGGCCAAACGGAAACCATCATGCTGGCGAAAGTACGCCAGGAATATCTCTTCAAAACCATTGATCCCGCTGTGGTGCCTGAGGAAAAGTATGGCCCTAAGCGTGCTTTGATTTGTATTATTGGCACCATGCTTGGCGGCATGCTGGGTGCCCTCTGGGTGCTGATTCGGCATTATGCGTTCAAGCCGCAGGAATTGCCGGCAGCGCGGTGAACTGCAGGCGAGTGATGGCGTGATTCGAGGGTAAATCCGCAGTAGAAAATGGGATCAGCCGTGGGGCAAATGCGGTGAATGGCATCTCACTTTCCTGCCATTTCCCCTATACTGGGCGGAATTCTGGTGAATTTGCTCCGCTCATGAAAGCTACCGCGCTTGTTAATAACGCCAATGCCCAGTTCTGGTTGCTGCAAGCGAGCGGCTGGAGCGGCTGGGTCGCGCTTTTTTGGTTGCGCGATCTCTATTTTGGTCAGCCGCTAGATCGCCTGAATCTATTGCTCATCGACGCACTGGCCGGTTTACTGCTGACGCTGGGATTGCGCTCTGTCTATCGGGCTATCTGGGACAAATCAGTACTGCTGAGCGTCATGACGGTGCTGATTGCCTCTTATATCGCCGCCGCCATCTGGCAACCCATTAAGATGTATGCGCAGTTTGTTTATCTGGATGACTTTGGTGTGGTCGACGAATACGGCAAAAGCGCTTATTTCAGCGGTATTATCGGTTACTCCTACTTTCTCATGCTCTGCTGGAGCGGGCTGTATTTTGGTCTGAAATTCTATCGCTTGCTGCAGATACAGATCCAGGTCAGCGCCAAAGCGGAGGGCATGGCCCATGAGGCGCAGCTGCGAATGTTGCGCTACCAGTTGAACCCCCACTTTCTCTTCAATACGCTGAATGCCATATCTACTCTGATTCTTGAAAAGAATACGCAAGCTGCCAACCAGATGGTCAGCAAATTGAGCGCCTTCCTGCGCGCTTCGCTGGAAAATGACCCCATGCAGAAGGTGGATCTGGCCTACGAAGTCAATACCATGAAGCTTTATCTTGAAATTGAAAAGGTGCGGTTTGATGAGCGCTTGCAGGTCAATTTTCATATTGAAGATGCGGCAGCGACCAGTCTGGTACCCAGCCTGATACTGCAACCGCTGGTGGAAAATGCCATCAAATACGGCGTGGCTGTCAGCGAGGCGGGGGGTGCCATCAGCATCAATGCCAGGGTTTTTGCCGGTGACCTGTTTCTTGAGGTGATCGACAATGGGCCAGGAATGGATGCGGTACCGCCTCGAAACGCCGGTGCCGGAGGTGTCGGGCTGAAAAATACCCGTGAGCGGCTGGAGCAAGTCTACGGTCAGAATCACACCCTGCGGTTTTCTCGTATTTTGCCTCAGGGTCTGAAGATAGAAATTCGGCTGCCCCATGAGCAGTCCTCTTTGCTTCAACTCGAAACAAGCAGCCTGGAGTACCAGGGTGCTTAACCTGCAACTGTGGCACTCAGGAGGCCTCCTTGGCTGAGATCCTCAGAATACTGGTGGTTGATGACGAATCCCTGGCGCGGCGAGGCCTGAAGTTGCGTCTGGCCGACATTGAGGGTGTGGTGGTTGTTGCCGAGGCGAGCCACGGTCGTGAGGCGCTGCAAATGATCGTCGAGCACCAGCCAGATCTGGTCCTGCTGGATATTCAAATGCCGGGCATGACTGGTTTTGATGTGGTGGCCAGGCTGCAGCAAGACCGAATGCCAATGGTAATCTTTGTCACGGCCTTTGATCAATATGCCATTGAAGCCTTCAAAGTACAGGCGATTGATTATCTGTTGAAACCTATTGATCAGGATCTGTTGCGTCAGGCGATTGCTCGAGCCCAGCAACGTCAGCTGGATCAAAGCGAGATCAGAGACAAGCAAAGTTTGCTGGAGCTCATCATAGGTATGACGGGTAAATCAGCCACTGCCGTCACGCAATTGCTCAAAGATCACTCGGGCACCAAGTCCTATCCTGACAAGCTTGCCATTAAAGACGGTGGTGAGACCAACCTGGTAGCCATGCAGGATATTGATTGGGTGGACGCGGCCGGAGACTATATGTGCGTCCACGCTAACGACGAAACCCATGTTATGCGGATCACCATGAAGGAGCTTGAGGCGCAACTGAATCCAGCGATCTTTCAGCGCGTTCATCGCAGTACGATCGTCAACTTGAGTCGAGTCGTGAAAGTGTGCTCGCACATGAATGGCGAGTTCTATCTCGCCTTGAACAACGGTGCGTCAGTGAAGATGAGTCGCAGCTATAAAGATAAGGTTAAACACTTCTTTTAGAACAGGTCTTTTAAAACAAGTCTTTTAAAACA
>Ga0181607_10000374_pt1 | contig 38376 bp, 32 predicted proteins | sample 041ome_9_FD_132420 | JGI IMG/M metagenome (GOLD analysis project Ga0181607, IMG submission 132420) | Coastal salt marsh microbial communities from the Groves Creek Marsh, Skidaway Island, Georgia - 041413US metaG (megahit assembly) | ecosystem: Environmental > Aquatic > Marine > Intertidal zone...
AAAAAGGCTGAAAGTCATTTCGCTATCTGGGCATCAACTCACAAACGAGTCGCTTCCATTAGATATTAAGACGGCTGATGATTCGCAACCGCTAGGAGAGCTTTTACAGCTAACTTCGAATGCTAAGCTGGCCTTGGCGCTTCTCCCCGTTGAACTCCCTTCAGAAGGTAGCTTTATCTGTGATGGCGAGACTCTGGAATATGCGCTTCAGAACAACGTGTAAATCCATCAGTCGATTTGCCAATTAATTGGATTCTGCCCCCTGGATTGAAGGTAGTCGTTGGCCTGGGAAAAATGTCTGCATCCCAAAAAACCCCGGTGCGCAGAGAGAGGTGACGGGTGTGGTGCACGCAGCACCAGATGACGAGATTCATCAATGCTCTGGCCTTTTTTTTGTGCGTAACTACCCCAGAGCATAAACACCAGTCCTTCGCGCTCTTCGTTTAAACGCTGTATAGCGATGTCGGTAAATTCCTCCCAACCCTTCTTCTGGTGAGACCCAGCCCGAAAGGCTTCTACTGTCAGCGTCGCATTTAGCAGCAGCACACCCTGGTCAGCCCAAGGCCCAAGATTCCCCTCGGTTGGGGGCGAAATGCCCACATCTGAGACAAGCTCTTTATAAATATTGATTAACGATGGGGGAAGCTTGGTTCCACTTAACACTGAGAAGCACAAGCCATGTGCCTGCCCTAGTCCGTGGTATGGGTCTTGGCCCAAAATAACGACTCTTACCTTGTCAAATGGCGTGCGATTAAACGCCTCAAACCAACATCCCCCTGGTGGAAATATTTGTTTGCCATTTAGTTTTTCCTGAACAAGAAACGCACGCAAATCCTTCATGTAAGGCTTATCAAATTCGCTTCCGATTTTTATTTTCCAGAAAGTTTCTATTTGGGGATCCATTAAATTAAAACCTTTCGTATCAAAACGCTCTCAAGATAGCCATTAACTCCCCTTGCTTCCAGAACACAGGGAAAGATATATTTAAGTGCCCGGATGAGATATTTTTTTATTATTGGGTCAATACCTAAAGTATAAAATTTCTGTGCATACTAGTGACAACAAAAACTCCGAACATAACGCAGGCCCGATTGTTTACTTCACTAGTCGTCGTCACACTTTGCCTTTTTGTTACCGCTATTATTCTATTGAGGGATATCAACGCCGATAACTGGCAAGAAGAGCTTTTTACTTTTTATTTTCCAATGCTGGTACTTCCGGCAACCTGTATTTACTTAATTTCGCTCGCTATCAGGGTACACCGACTTGAACAACAGGTCGCTATCGCTAATTCGTATGATCCCCTGACTCATACACTGAAGTCCTCCCCTCTGCTTGATAAGGCAAAAAAAAATCTATCAGAAAACAGCGCTGGAAAACCAACCCATAAGTATTTTATGCATGGAAGTTGACCGAGTGTCGGCGATTGCTGACGAGTATGGCCAGGATGCAGCCGATGCCGTGCTGCGTGAATTCGGTGGGACAGTGATTGGTGCGACCAGGGAAAAAGATTTGATTGGCCGCGACCAGAATTGCTTTATTACCGTGGTTTTAAATTCGCCCTCTGAATACACGCTACCCGTAGTTGCTCGCTTTCAGGAGCTGGCACACTCAGACGTTGTATTAAATGAAGATAACGAGGTGCGCTATTCCATCAGCGTCGGCTATGCCAGCTCTGACCAGAGCGAGGAAGTCCCCGAGTTCGATACACTCATGGAGCGAGCCAAAAGAGCACTGGAAAATGCGAAAAAACAAGGCCCGGCCTCAATTCAGGGCTGGATCGCCTAGAAACCTAGTAAAGCGGGAACCTGTATTTACTCAGGCCGCATCGCAGGAAAAAGCAGCACATCCCTAATCGACGGCGAATCGGTCAACAACATCACCAGGCGATCAATACCAATCCCCTCTCCGGCTGTGGGCGGTAATCCATACTCCAATGCACGAACATAATCGGCATCGTAGTGCATAGCTTCGTGATCACCCGCATCTTTTTCCGCAACCTGGGCCATAAAGCGTTCGGCTTGGTCTTCTGCATCATTTAGCTCAGAAAAACCGTTGGCAATCTCACGACCCCCGACAAAAAACTCGAACCGATCAGTGACAAATGGGTCATTATCACTGCGACGAGCAAGAGGTGAAACCTCTGCTGGATAATGGGTAATGAATGTTGGCTGGATCAATCGATGCTCAACCGTTTTTTCGAAGATTTCGATCTGCAACTTGCCTAGCCCCCATATATCCTTGACTGGAATGCCCAGTGACTCAGCAACTTTTTTAGCCGAATCCTCTGAGGAAATATCTTCGGCTTTTATGTCCGGATTAAATTGCAGGATAGAGTCAAAAACAGATATTCGGGCAAAAGGCTGTCCAAAATCGTAGATGGTTTCTTTTACCACCTCACCCTCTGCATCTCGCTCTGTTGCTTTGACTTCAGTAGTGCCAAGCACTTTGAGGGAAACACTGCGTAGCATGTCTTCGGTCAGGTTCATCAGATCTTGGTAATTCGCATAAGCCTGATAGAACTCCAGCATAGTGAATTCTGGATTGTGACGTGTCGATAGTCCCTCGTTGCGGAAATTACGGTTAATCTCATAAACACGCTCAAAACCACCCACAACCAAGCGCTTAAGGTATAACTCGGGGGCAATGCGCAAATACATGTCCTGATCCAGCGCGTTGTGATGTGTCACAAAAGGTCGCGCCGTTGCCCCCCCGGGGATTTGTTGCAACATGGGCGTTTCGACTTCCATAAAGGCACGCTCGTTCAAGTAATTGCGTATTGCCGCAATAACCTGCGAGCGCACTTGAAAGGTCTCACGCACTTCGGGATTGACGATTAAATCCACATAGCGTTGCCGATAACGAATTTCAGTATCCGTCAGCCCGGCATGCTTTTCTGGCAGTGGACGCAATGATTTGGTTAACAGCGAATAGCAGTCTGCATTGACATAAAGGTCGCCACGGCCCGACTTGTGCAGTGGACCAGATATTCCAACGATGTCACCGATATCCCACTGCCCCCAGCGTTCCTTAATGTCCGCCTGTACTTCCTTGCTTGCATAAGCCTGAATACGACCAGAGACATCCTGTAGCACAAGAAAAGGGCCACGCTTGGCCATTATTCGACCCGCAACCGAGACAGGAATATCAAGCGCTTCCAGAGATTCCTTGGTTTTTTCCCCGTGTTCTGCCTGTAACTCGGCCGCACTGTGCTCGCGTTTCCAGTCATTGGGGAAAGCCTGTTGCCCGCTTTCACGTATGTGAGCCAGTTTTTCCCGGCGTTCGGCAATTAATTTGTTTTCGTCTTGAGTTTGTTCAGTCATATCTACAATCCCGCTTTGAGCGAGGCTTCGATGAATGGGTCCAGTGCCCCATCGAGCACGGCTTGTGTATTGCGTGTTTCTACAGAGGTGCGCAAATCCTTGATTCGCGCATCATCTAAAACATAGGAGCGTATCTGGCTGCCCCAGCCAATATCCGATTTACTGTCTTCCAGCGCTTGCTGATCTGCGCTGCGCTTTTGCATCTCCAGCTCATACAACTTGGCTTTCAGCTGCTTCCAGGCAAAGTCCCGGTTGGCATGCTGGGAGCGCTGGTTCTGGCATTGAACCACAATACCCGACGGCTCATGAGTTAAGCGAACCGCTGAATCAGTTTTGTTTACGTGTTGACCACCTGCGCCACTCGCTCGATAGGTGTCTGTACGAACATCCGAGGGGTTGATTTCAATTTCGATATTGTCATCTACTTCAGGAGAAATAAATACCGACGCGAAAGAGGTATGGCGACGGTTGCCTGAGTCAAACGGCGATTTTCGCACCAGGCGATGTACCCCAGTCTCTGTTCGCAGCCAACCAAAAGCGTATTCGCCTTGTATATGAAGACTGGCACTTTTAATGCCGGCCACATCACCGGCAGAACATTCAGTCAGCTCGGCCTTAAAACCTTTGCTTTCTGCCCACCGGAGATACATTCGCAGCAGCATCTCAGCCCAATCCTGAGCCTCAGTGCCACCAGAACCAGCCTGAATATCCATAAACGCGTTGTTTTCATCCATCGCTCCGGAAAACATCCGACGGAATTCCAGGTCTTCCAACCGGGAAAGGAGCTTGTCCACCTCAGACTCAATTTCAGTAACGGCATCTGCATCGTTTTCTTCTGCTGCCATCTCTAACAGTTCAACACAGTCTTCTACGCCTTGTGTGAGCTCATCAATTGTCTGCACAATAATCTCAAGACTGGAGCGCTCTCGCCCCAATTCCTGGGCCTTGGCAGGATCGTTCCAGACATCGGGCTCACCGAGAAGGAGTTCAACCTCGTCTAGCCGGTCTTTCTTCTCTTCATAGTCAAAGATACCCCCTAAGCACGTCAGTACGCGCTGAAATATCACTGAGGCTGTTGCGAAGAGGATTAATTTCCATGGAAGGCCAATAATCAGATGAGGTTAAACAGGGCGCGCATTCTATAGCGAAAGCGCCCTCCCCTCCAAGCCAAGCGCAAAGTTATTGCACTTTGGATCGAAAATATTAGAAACGACAGATACAATCCGGAAAAACTGTATACAAAATATATTAAGCTGGAGAGCTATGAATACTGAAATTAAAACTGTGGGGGTAATAGGTCTTGGCTCTATGGGTATGGGCGCAGCTAAATCCTGTATAAACGCCGGCCTTGATGTATTCGGTTTTGATTTGAATCCCAAGGCCCTGGAGGAATTGCAACAATTCGGAGCGAAGGGCGTTTCAGAAAGTGCTTTGGAATATGCCTCTAAACTCGATGCCGTGTTGATTCTTGTGGTGAACGCCCAACAAGTGAATTCTGTGCTTTTTGAGTCTGGCCTGGCATCCTCACTCAAACCTGAAACAGCCATCATGGTGTCAGCAACCATGGCCTCAGATGACGCCAAAAGCATTGGAGAAAAACTCAATCAGCACCAATTAATCATGTTGGATGCGCCCGTCTCTGGCGGTGCATTAAAAGCGGCAAACGGCGAAATGACCGTCATGGCATCAGGGTCACAAGTAGCATTCGACAAGCTAAAACCATTGCTCGATGCTACCGCGACCAAGGTATATAAAATCGGCGAAGAAATCGGACTTGGCTCAACTGTAAAAATCATTCACCAGATACTCGCAGGTGTTCATATCGCCGCTGCGGCCGAGGCAATGGCACTCGCCGCACGAGCCAACATCCCTCTTGAGCTAATGTATGACATTGTCACTAATGCAGCAGGTAATTCATGGATGTTCGAAAACCGAATGAAGCATGTCCTCGATGGTGATTATTCGCCCAATTCCATGGTGGATATTTTCGTCAAGGACTTAGGACTGGTCGCGGATACCGCGCAAAACCTTGATTTCCCCTTACCCCTCTCCAGCACTGCTCTTGAAATGTTTACCAAGGCAAGCAACGCTGGATTCGGCAAGGAGGACGATAGTGCCGTAATCAAGATTTTTGAAGGGATTAAGCTACCCGGTGTAGGGGAATAGAATGCAGTTGGGTGTAATCGCAGACGACTTTACCGGAGCAACCGATATCGCCAGTTTCCTTGTTGAAAACGGCGTCAGCACTATTCAACTAAATGGTACACCAGTGGAAAATCTGGATATTAAAGCGGATGCCGTTGTCATCAGTTTGAAATCCCGCTCCTGTCCAGCGAAACAAGCGGTCAGCAACTCATTGGCGGCATTGCAATGGTTGCAAGAGAAGGGATGCAGGCAGTTTTATTTTAAATACTGCTCAACTTTTGACAGTACAGCCAAGGGCAATATCGGCCCTGTCACAGATGCGCTACTGGATGCATTAAATGAAGAGTTCACCGTTGTTTGCCCATCACTCCCTGTGAATGGGCGAACTGTATTTAACGGGCACCTTTTTGTTTGGGGCGAACTCCTAAGCGAATCTGGCATGAAAGATCATCCCATCACACCCATGACCAACTCAAATTTGCTGCAACTAATGAATGACCAATCACAGGGTCAGACCGGGCTGGTCAACTACGAGGTTGTTGAACAGGGTTCTGCCAAAATTATTGAAAACTTTGCCTTTCATAAAGGTCAGGGAAAGCGCTATGTGGTGGTCGACGCTTTTAAAACAGAACACCTTGATGAGATAGGCAAAGCCACCCGATCTTTGAAACTGGTAACGGGTGGCTCAGGACTGGCTGCCGGAATGGCGAAAAGTATGTCGCAGCAATCGGCAGCAAGTGGCGATGCCCGGCAGGCTGGCTACCCCAGCAAAGCACCTACGGTCATATTTTCAGGTTCTTGTTCCCAAATGACCAACAAGCAAGTTAGCGAGTACATAAAAAAAGCGCCAAATTTTGCGATTAATGTTGAACAATGCCTGCGCCATAAAGACTACGACGAAGAGATCTTTTCCTGGGTAAAAAATAATTTGGATAGCAAGTTAGCACCAATGGTTTACGCCACAACGGATGCAAAAAATTTAAAGTCTATCCAACAAGACTTCGGTGTAGATGAGCCAAGCCATGCAATTGAGAACCTGTTTAGCCGACTCGCGAAAAAACTACACGCTTTCGGCGTGTTCAATTTTATTGTCGCCGGGGGCGAAACTTCAGGCGTAGTCGCCCAAAGTCTACATCTGGACGGTTTCCATATTGGGCCGCAAATCACACCCGGCGTGCCATGGGTCAAAGCCATCAACGGAGATTTATCCATGGCTTTAAAATCAGGCAATTTTGGTGATGAGTCTTTTTTTACTGTCGCCCAGAAGTACTTACAATGAATATCACTCAGAGAAGCTTTCGATGAATATCAAACAAGGCTGCATACAATGAACGAAGTCGAACTCAGGCAACAAATGGTAGAACTCGCAGAGTCGATGTTCTATCGGGGCTATGCAACCGGCGGTGCCGGTAATTTATCCTTGAAATTGCCCAACGGTCACTTTCTGGCGACCCCAACAGGTTCTTCATTTGGACGATTGGTCGCCGAAGAGTTATCTGTGGTTGATCAGGATGGCAACCACATCTCAGGCAAACGCCCTTCGAAAGAAGTTGCTTTTCATCTGGCTATCTATGAAAAAGACCCTGAATGCAATGCCATTGTTCACTTGCATTCAACCTACCTAACGGCCCTCTCCTGTCTAAAAGATCTGGACCCAAACAATGCGATTAAGGCAGTGACCCCTTACTACGTCATGCGTATTGGCGAGCTCCCTGTGATCCCATATATACGTCCAGGTGCCCCTCAAATAGCAGAAGAACTGTCAAAACTGGCGGGCAAATATCGCGCTTTTTTACTTGCCAACCACGGCCCCATCATTACGGGAACAGATTTTCTTGACGCTGTTGATAATGCTGAAGAATTGGAAGAAACCGCCAGGCTGGCTTTTCTGTTAAACGATAAACCAGCGCGTTATTTAACCGATGATGAGGTGGCCGATTTAAAAGGCAGAGGCAAATAATGTACGTATTTTCGCGCCAGGTATTAAATCAATGAGGGTTTATCCTGGTTACACCCATATTTATAAAATGTAAAAAGATACCTATATGAATATTGTCATTACAGGTGGAGCCGGTTTTCTTGGTTCAGCCTTGGTAAAAAAGCTACTAAGTGATTGCCCGGATATAAATGGAATACGGGTGGTTGATATTGCAAAGCTTGATATTGCCCCCGAGGAAAGAGACAAAGTGGTCTCCACCGTTGCCGACATAACCAATCCCGATGAAATCGCGAATATCATTAATGAAAACACGACTCATGTGTTTCATCTGGCAGCCATTGTCTCCAGTCATGCGGAACAGGACTTCGATCTGGGCATGTCCGTCAATTTGAAAGCGACACAGCTATTGCTGGAGCGCTGCCGTCAGGTAAACCCGGCCATACGTTTTGTATTCTCGAGCTCAGTTGCTGTCTTCGGGGGAAAACTGCCTGACGAAATCGATCCCATGACTGCTTTGCAGCCAAGCTCATCCTATGGCACACAAAAAGCCATCGGCGAACTACTGGTCAATGATTACGCAAGAAAAGGCTTCGTCGACGCCCTATCTGTTCGCTTGCCTACGGTGTGCATCCGCCCTGGCGCGCCTAATAAGGCGGCCTCATCCTTTGTCAGCGGCATCATGCGTGAACCCTTAAAGCGGGAAGTTTCCAATTGCCCTGTGGACGTTAATTTACCCCTCTGGGTTTCCAGCCCGCAAACCGTCATACGGAATCTTATTCACGCCAGTCAGATCAATACTGAGCAGCTAACAGGTTTCCGTACACTGAGCCTTCCCGGGCTGCAAACCTGCCCAAAAGAAATGATAGAAAGTTTGGCTAATCAGGCAGGCAATGACTATCTGGACTATATTTCCTACGATATAGATCCGGCGATTGAACCGATTGTCTCCAGTTGGCCGAAATCGATTAACGTCGAGAGAGAATTATCCCTGGGTTTTAAACAAGACAAAGACTTTGATTCGATTCTTGGGCTTTACATAGACCAGCATCCAATCAGTTGATGCGCTGAACTTTTTCTTTTGAATTATTTATGACCAAAAAAAACCGCCCGAAGGCGGTTTTTTTTTGTATTTGGTCGGAGTGGCCGGATTTGAACCGACGACCACCACACCCCCAGTGTGGTGCGCATTGACCTATAACCTACTGTTATCACTAGAAATATTGCCTAATTTCAGGGAATTTTATTTTTCGCCACTTTTGAGCACTAACGGCAAATTTATAACCAAAACCTATATTTTTTACGAGGAGAAAATCAGATGAGTGAGCAAAAACTTAGAGCGGACTTTTCGAGAAGACTTAACGAGATACTGGATGAAAAAGACTTCCCTGCAAAATATGAAGGGCGTCAGATAATCTTGTCGCGCGACCTTAAAGTATCTCAGATATCTGCGAGAAACTGGCTAGAAGGCTTCGCTATTCCAAGGGATTCCAGTTTGAAGAAGCTGGCCGCTAATCTGGGCGTTAACTTCCTCTGGTTACGATATGGCGAGCAACCGAAATATTCGCTCGGCCCAGTTACTGAAAGAAAGAAATTGCTTCATCAAATGGTCGACAAGTTAGATGGAGACGACGAAAAGTATGCATACAAAATTATTTCGGCCATATGCAGTGAAGAGGGATAAGAGATTTTTCTGCTTTTATCGAATTCTTAAAGAGACAAAACGTTTAGAAAAAGGCCAGCGGAATTAACTCAACTGACCTTTAACTGATTACTACTAAATACAACCCGCAAGTTCATACGGGCAGTACAATTAAAGCGATGATGTAATCATTTCAACAATTTGACGGTCGTCAAATCCACTGAAATAACTCTCCGCATCAAAGACCATGGTACCGCGTCCTTCCATTGAAAACTCCTCCCATTCGTGTTCCCCGACACTAGGGTTTCCAGTGCGAGCAAAGTTTACCCAGGCCTGCGCGATGGTATCCTGTGCCTTATAACCACTTGGCGCACCGCCAGTAGCGATATTGACCTGTGGAATATCAAGGTTGTGAAAGACGTACATCAGTTCCGCACAATGAAAAGGAGTGATACCACCCATCACAGGTGCTTCATAGGCAAAAAGATAGTTGTAAACCGGACCTTCGCTCTGTGACAAGCGGCGCTCAAGAGTCTCATAAACACTTTCGCGGTATGTCGCATCATAGAAATAGGCATCTTGTATGCCCTTATCGGGAAACAAGGCCTGAAACTCCTGGGCAATAGCCGGAGCATTATCTCCATAGCGTTCAGCTAGATTTTCACTGATTTCCGCATCCGTCCACTCATTTTTGCGGCCATCGCCAATTACGAAGGAACTGGTACGTTCACTGAACGTAGTACCAGCAATGAAAGGCATCTCTGATGACCAGTCGGCATAGGCAGAAAGGATATATTCTTCGTCAACAATGGGTCTCCAACTCAAATTCTCACCTGTTTCCTCTTCAACCTGGCTCAACGCCGCCTCACCTACTTCAAGCAAATCGTAGTAAGGCATGGTTTCAAGTTCACTCAGCTCATGGTTTTCAAGCATGATTTCAGCAATACGAGCCGACTGTTCTGCAGTGAGATAAGAGGCATTACCTGTACTCTGGGCAATAGCCTTGTGAAAGAGCCCCTCAGCACTGGGCATGCTCATCAGATGAACGATTTTCCCAGAGCCGCCGGACTGACCAAAGAGAGTGACGTTATCGGGGTCCCCACCAAATGTTTCAATGTTTTCCTGAATCCATTCAAGGGCAGCGAATATATCCGCCATACCAGTGTTACCGGCGTTCTCATATTCGTCACCATAAGCGGTCAGGTTTAGTGAACCCAATATGTTAATACGATGATTAAGCGTAACAACAACCACATCACCAAACTCACTGAGATTCGCACCATTGTAGGCCAGTGCTTCTATAGATGAGCCATTAGTAAAGCCGCCACCGTGAAGGAAAACCATAACTGGCTTTTCTGCTTCTTCTTCAAGACTCTGTGTCCATACATTGAGAAACTGGCAATTTTCGTTTTCTGACCAGTAAAGATGCGGCCATACCGCCTCATCCCATGAAACCGTCGTTTGCTGCGGAATCGGACAGGTTTCTCCGTAAACCAAAGCATCACGTACATCAGCCCAAGGGGCTACTGGCTCAGGCATACGAAAGCGTTCTGCAGTTGCGTAAGGCACGCCCAGAAATGCCAGGGTCCCATCATCTATGGTGCCGCGTAACTGACCCTCTTCGACTGTAACCACGGGTAGATTATTAAGATCGTAGCCCATGGCGGTATGATCAAGTCCACCTCCAGATTCCGATGTTGACGGCGTCGGTGCAGCCTGATTCATTTGCTCGGCGGACATAGAATCGCTTTCACAACCAGCAAAGCCGATCACAAGTATTAGTAAAAGTAGTTTTTGCATAACCTGTTTCCCATAGTTATTGGCATAGATAGTTTCAAGTGGACAAAGTATAAAGAGCTTTTTGTTGACTTCACAATTAGATGTATACAGTTCATGAAATATACAAATCATGTAATCTGGAAACAAAGAGCCCCGCTTTGAGCGGGGCTTTTAGCTTCTATCAGTTAGTACCCAAGTAAGCGTTTTGAAGTTCGATTGCTGTCTCTACAATCCTTGGTTCAGCGCATCCAGGCTTAATGCGATTATTCAATACCTGAAAAGTCTGATGACCAAATGAGGCATCATCCGGTATGTATCCTCTCATTCGTTCATTGGCGATAGTGACGATCATTGTGTCGTTCATGGGTACTTCTTCCTTAAGTTTTTTGCCAATGGCTGCATAGGCTTCCCCGTTGATCGAGACAATAGACATGTTACCAACTCCTATAAGGCTCATCCTGATTGTTTGTGGCTCCGCATCTGCATATTCACCTGCAACACCTTCACGAGATGCATCCATGTTGTTGCCGTTAGTTCGAACGCGTCCAGGACAGTCGAAACTTCTGCTAAACCCAGCAATGCGAACATTGTCTTGCCAATCCAGATTGGGCTGACTCATTACACGAATGACTTCTTCTCCCAACACTTGCCCCTGACTTTCCAAAAAACGGAACAAGCGATCAAGCGTCTGGGGATCTACGGGGGGTATGTCTTCACCATTACCACTTGCCACTCTTAAGGGAGCTTCCTGGGTTTCACGATCCATTACATAGCCTGTTATGGGTCTACCCAAACGGGAAGCCATCGCATTGTTTGCTGGGCGAAGGTATAGGGTATTGATATCGCCTGAGGTTCCCTGACTAAAAGCGGCAACCATGTCATCGCCAAATGCCTGTTCGATATAACGAGACATCGCTCCAGGCACATCACCACTAACAATGCCAAGCATGTAGCCACTGACCGGGTGTATTGCATAATTGACCCACACAGCGATTGGATCACCGTCGGTATCAATAAAGCTCAGTACGCCTACTGACCGGTCTACCACACCGTCCATGTTCACACCCTGTACCCACTTGCGAGATTCGGGGTCGATGGCATCACGGTTTACGTTAAGAAATGAAATTCCTGTGTCATAACTCACCAGGGCTGGTTCCATGTTATCCCTTGCCTGGACAACTGCTTCCAAAAGCTCAGGAGAAACTCCGTCATCTGGGATTTCTCTTTCCTGGTTATGAATAACTTCCCGGCTGTGAGTGTGTGTATGGGTAACAATGATGTTTTCCAGGCCGGTATCCAGTTCCCGTGCCATGGCCTGACGTGTGGGCAACATCTCGAAGCCACCATAAGGGCCTTCATAACTGACAAGGGCGGCCGTGACACCATCGCTGTTCATTACAATGGCACGAGCATAGAGGCGTTCATGTTCGTAGTTTCCAGATTGGGCTTCACCCAGTCTTCCGGTTTGGTCGATTTTTGCAGCACCTACAAGAAGTTCCGCATTTGCCGACATTGAAAATAGAAAAGTTGAAGCCAATACGGCCAAATAGGTCTTTAATTTGGTGGACATAGTATCCCCCCTTTTTTGTATTGTTAGGTCAGTTCTGATTTGTGGACTTGATCAAGTCATTCATAAGGTTGGTATATCCGCCCTCAACAGATCCAATAGCGTACCTGCGATTATTGGTATGCCAGCCATCATGAATCATTGCGTGATCATTAGGCTGATAGCCACTAATAGGTTGCTTGTCGCCTTCTACATAGGTTCGAACCTGATTTGATACCAAAGTGTGTTCCAGTAGAGAGTGATCTTGCATATACATTCCAATCTCGTTGAAAAGCTCACCACCCGTGCCAACCAAAGCAATATCACCAATACGCATCAAGCTCAGACCGATAATGGCATCTTCTTGTGTGCTGGGATCATATGGAGGTAGTGAAGATAAGCCTTTGGCGAAACTGATACGCGCATCACTGGATTCTTCCTCAATGTTACCCAAGGCAGTGAGCACGTCAGCAAATTGAATCTTTCCATAGAACTCCATTAACTCAACGACAGCGCGGTTCATCATCTGAATTTCTTGCTCTCCTGTTTCCGGGTTAGGCGTGAAATATTCATTAGATAGAATTGGGTTTTGATTACCCGCCGTACCCGGAATCCAGTTCGCTATGGCCCCTTCAAACTTATTTTCCAGATGACGTGATACTTGTCCGCCAACATCGCCACTGATTCCAGTTCCGTCATCTGTTAAGCGATTGGCGTACATAGAAGTCAGGTGCATGGAATAGTGAACAATAAAGGCGATTGGGTCATCAGCCATGTCTGAAAAACGGATAACAGAGAGCGTTTTATTGGAAGGTCCAGTAGGGTTGTATCCCTGAGCACCGACTTCACCGCCATCGTCCAGTTCATAGAAACGCTGTCGGTTCACATTAATATAACTCTCGGTATACCCAATACCCACTTTTGCAGGCTGAAGATTCCTGATTGCTTCGTCAGCTGCATCAATCATCTGGTCATAGACAAAGTTAACGTAAAGCTCGGTAGATGGGACGTCCGGGTTAACTATGACACTGGGAGAGGTATGCCCATGTGTTGCACCATAGTAAATTGCATCAACAGGAATGCCGGTATGTTCTGAAAGACCTGTCAAAAATGTTTCCGCATCAGGAGGCCCACCGGCATCAAAAGTGACGATCAGGGAAGGTGTATCACCATTACTGACGGCAATAACACGTACGTATATATCATCAATGACTGCAATCAGGTTTGATCGAGCAACGCCTGAAAGGGGTAACCATTCTGTATCTGGTGTGGTAACGCGCTTTGCTGCACCAACATAGAGTTGTTGAGCTAAGGCCACTGAAGGGAGAGCCAGGATGGCTAGTAATATGATTCTTATAATGTTTTTCATCGTTATTTTTCTTTGATTAAGACTGTAGTGATGCTCTTACCACAAGCCGATCAAAATATGCTCATTAGTAAGCATGCACAAATTACTTTGTTGCAATGTAAACAAATTTAGATAAATCAGCGGATATCGATAAAAGAGATCAGCAGCTTAATTGGCAGGAGAAGACAGCTGGCTTATCCAGCACATCACAAACCAGTCTTTTAGGAGATCGGCGTCGTGATAACGCCAGAAATGCTTGGCGGGAAGTTATAACAAAGGGTTATTTTGTTGCCCAAATGTTGCCCACGTTGCCATTTAAAACTTTTTGTTATGCGGCAACTTATTGATATTAATAAGGAAATTGGTCGGAGTGGCCGGATTTGAACCGACGACCACCACACCCCCAGTGTGGTGCGCTACCAGGCTGCGCTACACTCCGATTTGAGTTGCCCAAGTGCAATAAGGGGGCGGCTTGAGCGGGCGGCAATAATACCGGAAGAGAAGCTAAAACTAAACGCTGGATTCAGTGGATTTAACTTTTTATGTAGTCCAAAAGCTCTTCGAGTTGTTTGACAGTGTCATCCATCATTTGATGCTGCTGAGTGCTGGTCTCTTCGGCATCGGGATTAGCCAGTTTAGCCCTGGCACCACCAATGGTATAACCCTGTTCATACAGGAGTGCTCGTATTTGACGTATAAGAATGACATCTTGTCGCTGGTAATAGCGTCGATTACCACGTCGCTTTACCGGGCTAAGATTAGGGAATTCCTGTTCCCAGTAACGAAGAACGTGCGGTTTTACATCGCATAGCTCACTGACTTCACCAATAGTGAAATAACGCTTGCCGGGGATGGCAGGTAGTTCGTTATTCTGACTGGCTTCCAGCATAGCTCTCTACTCTCGCTCTAAGTTTTTGACCTGGTCTAAATGTCACAACTGTACGAGCTGAAATGGGAATTTCTTCACCGGTTTTTGGATTGCGACCGGGACGTGGGTTTTTTCGACGAAGCTCAAAATTTCCAAAACCTGACAACTTTACCGGCTCATCGGCTTCGAGTGCTTCCCGAATTTCTTCGAAAAAGAGTTCAACAATTTCCTTGGCTTCGCGCTTGTTTAAACCAAGTTCGTTGAACAGCATTTCAGCCAGGTCTGCTTTAGTGAGAGCAACAGTCATTTTTTCAAATTTTTTCGTTATTAAAGCCTATCGTTGCACTGCGCCAAAATCGGCAGTCAGTGCGCTGAGTATGCCCTCTACCAAGGCAGTCACTTCTTCGTCATTAAGAGTGCGCGAATAATCCCTAAAGGTCAACCCAATGGCGACACTTTTTTTATTTGAATCAATACCCTGCCCAACATATATGTCAAATATTCTAGCATCAGAAAGGGTCTCCCCAGCGGATTTTTTTGCCGCCTGTATTAAACTTTGGCCACTCACTTCCTGATCGACTATTAACGCGATGTCCCGGCGAACTTCGGGAAATTTACCCAAAGATTTAAAAGCTGGTGTCGAAATTTCTAGAAGCGACTCCAACGTTAATTCAAATGCAAACACGGGCCGGTCAATATCCAGCTTTTTTGTGACTGCGGGATGTATAGCGCCAACGTAACCAATAACACTCTCGCTCTGGATTATGGCTGCACATTGACCAGGATGGAATAGCGAATTATTAGAACAGGGTTTGAACTCAATGTCTTTGAGCTGTTTTTCGCCTAACAAAAGCTCTACATCTCGCTTGGCATCATAGAAATCAACCTTTTCTTTTCTATTCGCCCATGACTCGGATTCGCGCACGCCAACCAGGGCTCCAGCAACGCAGGGAATTTGCGCAAGATTCTCTGTAGAGACCGGCTCAGACGTGGGCACAAACACCAACCCATTTTCAAAGAGGGCTAAATCTGGATGCTGCCGTTTAAGGTTATATTCCACCGTACTTAAAAGTCCTGGCAGCAACGATGTCCGCATAACTGACATGTCTGCAGAAATCGGGTTTGTTACTTCGACAAACGCCGCATCGCCAAAACAGGCTTGATGCACTTTGGGATCGATAAAGCTGTAACTAATAACCTCGCGGTAGCCCTGCGCCACCAAACGATCCGGGATCACTCTCTCTGATAAGCGATTTTCAGGCACATTAGCCAGAGGTAGCTGTGCGGCAGGTGTGCGTTCCGGTAAGTTGTTGTAGCCGTATATGCGCGCTATCTCTTCCACCAGATCTGCTTCAATATTGATATCAAAACGCCAACTGGGGGCAACCATTGTCCAGCTATCATCCTCTTGATGTAGGATGTGCATACCCAACAGGTTCAGCACACGCTGAATTTGTTCTGTGGAGAACTCTGTGCCCAGCATTAATTCAACGCGGGATTTACGCAATCTCACGGGTTCATTTAATGGTACGTCTTCTGCCGAAGTGGCATTGGTTACCGGGCCTGCTTCACCACCACAGATTTCAAGAATCAGCTGGGTAGCTCTTTCAATGGCCAGGGCCTGAAGTTCGTAGTCAACGCCTCGCTCGAACCGGTGTGATGAATCTGTATGCAAACCAAATTCACGAGCTTTCCCAATAATTGATAGCGGGTTAAAAAAAGCAGATTCAAGAAAAATATCCCGGGTTTGCTCGGTCACACTTGATTCTTCACCACCCATAATGCCAGCCATAGCCACCGGTTTATCACGGTCGGCAATCACCAGTACTTCAGGATTTAGTTCTACTGTGCGTCCGTCAAGCAGCTCCAGATTTTCTCCTGAACTGGCGCGACGAACCTGAATTCCATCGGTAAGACGTGACAGGTCAAACGCGTGCATCGGCTGACCCAACTCCAGGAGGATGTAGTTGGTTACATCGACGATCGGGTTAATACAGCCTATATCGCTTCTTTCCAATCGCTGTTGCATCCAAAGGGGGGTTGCCGCAGACAGATTTACGCCTTTAATAATTCGACCCAGATAAACCGGGCAATCAATAACTGAGTTAAGTTCAACTGGCAGAAAATCATCAATCGACGCTTTTACCTCTTTAAATTCAGGCTCCGAAACCGGGGCATCATTTAGGGTGCCAACCTCTCTAGCCAGCCCTCTAATACTTAAGCAATCGGCTCGATTTGGCGTTAAATCAACCTCAATTATGTGGTCGTCCAATGCCAGATAGGTATTTAAATCAGCACCAACAGTCGCGTCCTGGGGTAGCTCCCATAAGCCGGCCGAATCACCAGAGACACCAAGCTCTTCACGAGCGCATAGCATGCCAAAGGACTCAACATCCCTTAGCTTTGCTTTCTTGATTTTGAAGTCATTTGGGAGAGTTGCGCCAACTTTGGCAAGAGGGACACGTATTCCGGGGCGTGCATTTGGCGCACCGCAAACAATTTGCAACTCTTCGTCACCTGAATTCACTTTGCAGACCCTTAATTTGTCTGCATTGGGGTGTGGCTCAGTATGCAGGATTTCACCCACGACGACGCCGGAAAACTTTCCGGCAACAGGTTCAACGCTATCCACTTCAAGCCCGGCCATGGTCAATTGTGCGACCATCTCCGCGGTATCAATATTTGGGTTCACCCACTCTCGAACCCAGGCTTCACTGAATTTCATATTCTTTTACTGAATCTCTAGAACTGTTGCAGGAATTGTTCATCGTTTTCGAAGAACATCCTGAGATCATTTACGCCGTATCGCATCATGGCCAGACGCTCTACTCCAAGGCCAAAAGCAAAGCCGGTGTATTCTTCTGAATCAATACCTACCGATTCAAAAACCTTGGGATGCACCATTCCGCAACCGCCCATTTCCAGCCATCCCGTGTTTTTGCATATTCTGCAGCCATGACCTTTGCAAGCCGTGCACTGAATGTCCATTTCTGCCGAGGGTTCAGTAAACGGGAAATATGAAGGGCGAAAACGTACAGGAAAATCGGCTTCAAAAAAGGCCTGCAGGAACTGGCTTACAGCGCCCTTAAGATCCGCCATGCTGATTCCCTTATCCACCACCAGCCCTTCGACCTGATGGAACATGGGCGTATGCGTTAAATCTGAATCACATCGATAAACACGACCGGGGAAAATGGCACGGATAGGCGGCTTTCCGTTTTCCATTTCGCGTATTTGGACTGGCGATGTATGTGTACGCAATACATGTGTTGGATCAATGTAAAAAGTATCGTGCATGGCGCGCGCCGGGTGATGTGCGGGTATGTTCAGCGCTTCAAAATTATGGAAATCGTCCTCTATCTCCGGGCCTTGCGCTACTGTGTAGCCTGCGCCCCGAAAGATGTCCTCAATACGACGGATAGTCCTGGTTACCGGATGCAAACTTCCCATTGCACTGCCACGACCCGGCAAGGTGACGTCGATTTTTTCAGACGCTAGTTGGCTCTCCATTGCCGCTGACTCAAGTTCAGCTTTTCTGGCTTCGATCGCCTGGGCGACAACCTGCTTGGCTTCGTTAATAGAAGCCCCGGCTGCCGGGCGTTCTTCCGGGGATAGTTTACCCAGACCTTTTAGCAAGGCAGTTAATTCACCTTTTTTGCCCAGCTGGTTCACACGAATGTCATCCAGTGCACGCAAATCGTCTGCATTACTTACGGCGTCGAGCGCGGCTTGTTTTAAAGCTTCGAGATTTTCCATCGATCTAGTTTAAACGACTGATTTACAAATAAAAAAGGGAAAGAGCACGCGCCCTTTCCCTTTTATCAATTGCTTCCTCAAGGGAAGCACTTTACGCGAGCGCAGATTTAGCTTTTTCGGCAAGCTCGGCAAAGGCTTCTTTGTCGTGAATAGCAAGGTCTGCCAGTACACGACGATCAAGCTCAATACCGGACTTCTTCAGCCCGTTTATAAATCGGCTGTAGCTAATACCTTCCGCACGTGATTGCGCATTAATACGGGCAATCCAAAGTTGACGGAAAGTGCGCTTCTTAACCTTGCGGTCACGATAAGCGTATTGCCCTGCCTTGGTAACCGCCTGAACCGCAACGCGGTAAATGCGACTACGAGCTCCGTAGTAACCCTTGGCCTGGCTTAAAATTTTCTTGTGACGACGGCGTGCAGTCACACCACGTTTTACTCGAGGCATATCTCTATTCTCCTGTAATTAACGAGTGGACTACTTGGCGCGAAGCATACGATCTACATGGATAGTATCTGATTTATTCAGAGTACTGGTTCCACGCAGCTGACGCTTACGCTTGGTGGTCATTTTGGTAAGAATGTGGCTTTTGAAAGCCCGCTTGTGTTTATAGCCCGCGGCAGTTTTCTTAAACCGCTTGGCTGCACCGGAGTGCACTTTTGCTTTTGGCATTTTCTTAAACTCGCATTGTTTAAATCCGAACAGAGCCCGATAAATCAGGTTGGCCGGCTGGTTAATATATCGAAATGCTTACAACTAAATAGCTACTTCGTCTTTTTGGGAGCAAGAACCATTGTCAGTTGGCGGCCTTCCATTTTTGGAAACTGCTCAACTGTTGAGATTTCTTCCAGATCGGTTTCGATACGTTTCATCATATCCATACCGAGTTCCTGGTGAGCCATCTCACGACCTCGGAACCTAAGGGTTACCTTGGCCTTATCGCCTTGCTCGAGGAAACGGGTCAGGTTGCGTAGTTTGACCTGATAGTCTCCTATATCCGTCCCAGGACGGAATTTCATTTCCTTGACTTGCGTCTGCTTTTGTTTTTTCTTGGCCGCCGCTTTTTGCTTTTTGGCTTCGAAGACGAACTTTCCATAGTCCATCACTTTACAAACTGGTGGTTCCGCATTGGGAACGATTTCAACAAGATCGAGACTAGCTGCCTCTGCTGCCTTTAGTGCCTCTGAAATGTCTACAACACCTACTTGCTCACCATCGGCGCCGACAAGACGCACCTCTTTTGCTTCTATCTCGTCGTTGATGCTAGGCCGCTTAGATTTTTCGCGGTTAATATTCGCTTCTCCAGTTGTTCAATTATTGCTCTCGACCACGTTGGGCGATATCAGTTTCCAACAGTTCTACGAAGGCATCCATTGTCATAGATCCCATGTCTTCACCATTACGGGTTCGAACTGCCAGTGTTTCTGATTCTACTTCTTTATCGCCCGCTACCAAAAGGTAGGGAATACGCTGAATCGTAAGCTCGCGGATTTTAAAGCCGATTTTTTCGTTTCTCAAGTCGGAAATGGCCCGAAACCCCTTTTCTTGCAAAGAGTTACGTACTTTTTCGACATATTCGGCCTGTTTGTCCGTAATATTCAATACGGCGACCTGGTTTGGTGCCAACCACGCAGGAAAACTTGCCTCGTAGTTTTCAATCAAAATACCAATAAAACGCTCAAATGAACCCAGGATTGCCCGGTGAAGCATGACCGGAACCTGTCTGGAACCATCTTCGGCAACATACTGCGCATCTAACCTGCCCGGCATGGAGAAATCTACCTGAATTGTACCGCACTGCCAGACACGACCGATGCAGTCTTTCAGGGAAAATTCAATTTTAGGTCCGTAAAACGCCCCCTCTCCCGGCAACAAATCATATTCGATGCCTTTTGCCTCAAGGGCAGTTGCCAGTGCAGCTTCTGCTTTGTTCCAGTCCTCATCAGAACCGACGCGTTTTTCTGGACGAGTCGAGAGTTTTATCAGAACTTCATTGAAACCAAAATCAGCGTAAACCTTGAACAGAAGATTGATGAATGCAGCCACTTCACTCTGGATCTGATCTTCAGTACAAAAAATATGGCCATCATCCTGAGTAAAACCACGGACACGCATAATCCCCTGAAGCGTGCCGGAAGCTTCGTTTCGGTGACAGCTGCCAAATTCCGCAAGGCGCAGAGGCAAATCACGATACGAACGCAACCCCTGGTTAAATACCTGAACATGGCAAGGACAATTCATCGGCTTAACCGCATAGTCACGACTTTCGGACTCCACGGTAAACATGTCTTCACGGAACTTGTCCCAATGGCCTGATTTCTCCCACAGGGAACGATCGACGATCTGGGGAGTCTTGATCTCTTTATAACCATTTTCGCGCTGTGTGCGTCGCACATAGTCTTCAATTGCGGTATAGATCGACCAGCCTTTGGGGTGCCAGAACACCATGCCGGGCGCTTCTTCCTGCAAATGAAACAAATCATGTTTCTTGCCAAGCTTTCGATGATCACGCTTAACGGCTTCTTCAAGAAATGCCAGGTGCTTGTTTAGCGACTTCTTGTCAGCCCAGGCTGTTCCGTAAATTCTTTGCAGCTGTTTGTTCGCCTGATCACCGCGCCAATATGCGCCAGAAACGCGCATTAGTTTGAAGTGATGACAAAAACTCATGTTTGGAACATGAGGGCCTCGACACATGTCGATATATTCTTCGTGATGGTAAAGGCCAGGCTTGTCTGACTTATCGATATCTTGTTCCAGGATTTCCATTTTGTACGGTTCGCCGCGTTCCTTGAACGTTTCGTATGCCTCTTCCCAGGAAACAGGCTTTTTGATTACCGCATAATCGGACTTTGCCAATTCCTTCATTCGCTCTTCAAGCTTGACAACATCCTCGTCAGTTAAGGCATGGTCCAGGTCGATGTCGTAATAGAAGCCATTTTCAATGGTGGGTCCGATGGCCATTTTTGCATCAGGCCAAAGTTGCTTGAGTGCATGCCCGAGAAGGTGCGCGCAAGAGTGCCGAATAATTTCCAGGCCATCCTCATCTCGCGAGGTAAAAAGCACCAGATCGGAATCTTCAGTGATCAGGTCAGACGTATCTCGTCGCTCGCCATTTACACGGCCTCCAAGGGTCGCTTTGGCCAAACCCGGACCAATATCGGCAGCAACATCAAAAACGGATACAGGCCCCTCAAACTTGCGCTGGGAACCATCGGGAAGAGTAATAGTAATCATTGTTGAACCTCTCAGTGGTGACCCATACCAAAGGCCACATGATCTTTTCGTTTGTCAGCACTTTATGGCTGTAAATCGTCTCTGCTTAACAGAGCTCTGGAATTGGTACGACCGAGTGGATTCGAACCACCGACCCCCACCATGTCAAGGTGGTGCTCTAACCAACTGAGCTACGGTCGTACTATTAACAGGCCGCGCATTTTAGCGTTATCTAATGCCCAGTCAAGGCAATCAATGCGGTATTTCACACCTGTTTGAGCTGCTCTCGCAAGTCGCCCATTTGGTCTCTAAGGTTAGCGGCAGTTTCAAATTCGAGATCTCTGGCGGCCTGGTACATTTTTTGTTCAAGCTCATCCAGCTTTTTGCTGATCTCTCCTGCGGTTTTCATCTCTCCGCTAAGATCAACCGCATACTTGCCTTTGGGTTCGGCAACACGGCTTTGTTTTTTCTTTTTACGGCCCGGAACAACGCGACTACCTTCCATGATATCGGCCACATTCTTTTGGATGCCTATAGGCTTGATGCCGTGTTCCTGGTTGTAGAGCGTTTGCTTTTCGCGGCGTCGTTCAGTTTCTTCCATCGCCCGCTGCATGGAGTTCGTAATACGATCCGCATATAGAATTGCCCGCCCGTGAACATTACGAGCTGCTCGACCTATGGTTTGTATCAGGGATCGATCTGATCGCAAAAAACCCTCTTTGTCTGCATCCAGAATTGCAACCAGACTAACTTCAGGCATATCCAGCCCTTCCCTAAGCAGGTTGATGCCCACCAATACATCAAATTCGCCAAGCCTTAGGTCACGGATAATTTCGACACGTTCGACGGTTTCAATATCAGAATGCAGATAACGTACTCGAATGCCCTGCTCCGAAAGATACTGGGTCAGATCTTCAGCCATTCGCTTGGTCAGTGTGGTAATCAGAATACGCTGGCCCAGCTCGATCACATCCCGAATCTCCCCCAGCACATCATCCACCTGGGAGGATGCGGGCCGGACTTCCACTACCGGGTCCAACAATCCTGTCGGTCGAACAATCTGCTCTACGACTTGCTGAGCATGCTCACTTTCGTAGGTTGAAGGCGTTGCCGAAACGAAAATAGCCTGCGGCGAAATTCGTTCCCACTCCTCGAATTTCATGGGCCGGTTATCCAGCGCAGAAGGCAATCTAAATCCATATTTCACCAAGGTTTCTTTTCTGGATCTATCACCCCTGTACATGCCGCCAATCTGGGGTACTGTCACGTGAGACTCATCGAGAAAAAGGATGGCGTCAGGAGGAACGTAATCAAATAATGTAGGCGGTGCCTCGCCTTCGTTACGACCTGACAAATAGCGAGAATAGTTTTCGATACCACTACAGAACCCCAGCTCCCGCATTAGCTCCATATCGTATTTGGTTCGCTGCTCAAGGCGCTGGGCTTCGACCAGCTTATCTTCTTTTTTTAAGTATTCCAGTCGATCCTTCAGTTCAAGCTCTATTAGCTCAACTGCGTCCAGGATCTTGTCTCTGGGCGTCACATAATGCGTTTTTGGGTAGATTGTTACTCTTGATACCTCGCCTTTGGATTCGCCGGTCAGCGGGTCAAACAAGGAAATCTTTTCGATCTCATCATCAAACAACTGGATACGCACAGCATCCTGATCAGACTCAGCCGGAAACACATCAATCACATCGCCACGAACCCGAAAATTTGCGCGCTGGAAATCCACCTCGTTTCGGGTGTATTGGAGCTCGGCCAGCCTTCGTAAAATCGCTCTCTGATCGATGATATCGCCACGTACCATGTGCAACATCATTTTGAGATAGGAGTCCGGGTCTCCCAGACCATAGATGGCGGACACAGTCGCCACAACGATAACGTCCTTGCGCTCCATCAGCGCCTTTGTGGCCGACAGTCGCATTTGCTCGATGTGCTCGTTTATTGAGGCATCCTTCTCAATAAAGGTATCTGAGGCCGGAACATACGCTTCTGGTTGGTAGTAATCGTAATAGGAAACAAAATATTCGACGGCATTATTGGGAAAGTAATCTTTGAATTCCCCATAAAGCTGGGCCGCCAATGTTTTGTTATGCGCCATCACGATCGCGGGGCGTTTTGACCTGGCAATGATATTTGCCATGGTAAAAGTCTTGCCCGAACCTGTTACCCCCAAAAGGGTTTGATGCGAAAGCCCATCATTTAAACCTTCAAGCAATTTATTAATTGCCTCAGGCTGGTCTCCGGCCGGGGCATAACTTGTAGCAAGTTGAAACTCTTTGGACATAATTCTGGGAGGGATTAAACCGAGGCCAAATACTACAGGAAAACTGCAACTTATTTAGCGGCATTTAGATGTTGACCGAGGCAAATCACGCCTTTAAGATACGCGCCCTCAACAGATCCGCCTTAGCTCAGTTGGTAGAGCAAATGACTGTTAATCATTGGGTCGCTGGTTCGAGCCCAGCAGGCGGAGCCATATTCGAAAACCTCGTCCACGGACGGGGTTTTTTCGTTTTAGGGCAATGATTTATTCACTTTTTGATTAAGCAGCCCTGACAGACATCCTCGTCATTAATTAATTGTCTGGCGGAGGGCGGCCATTTTCGAACTGGATTTCTGGGATTTCTTTTCTCATCGCCCAGTGAGCCGAACGCCACATGACTTCCTTGTACGATTTCGTGTGGTATGGATGCGGGGTATGTCCCGGAAGGAGTGAAACCACCCTGCCTTCTCCATATTTATGTGTCCATCCGCCTGCGCGGTCAGTTGCCTGCTTCTCAGTGCTTTCGAGGTTAAAAAGCACTTCTGTGTCTTGTTTCAGGTCGGCAAAAAATATCTCATCCTGACCGAGTACCTGGGGTTCTATGCCTTTTGTTATAGGGTGTGTAGCGTTGAGCTTGTGCATGTATGAACGCTGGACCGGCGTGTGCATGTAGGATTTTGATACACCGATCAAATCCATAAATTTCGGATGCTCATTGTTCCAGACGGAACAGTGAAGTGAGAGTAGTCCCATACCGCGTTTGACATTGGCGATGATGGATTCCTCACGTTCGGCAGTCATGAATACTTCTTCCTCAGGCCATTCGCTGATGAAGGGTTCCGGTGACCAACCCAGTGAGTTTGTTTTGTGATAACGGGAGAACACAAAAAGATCGGCCTGTTCGAGCGCTTCCGGTGTAATGAATTGTGTGCCCTGCGCGAACATGAGGTTCCATCCGGCAGGCTGAAGTGTGTAGAACCAGTTCTTCTGCTGGGATATCGGATTGTGCCAATAGTCGCCCATCAGGAAAATAACACGGGTTTCCCCCGGTTTTTTGGGGTAGGTAACCATTTCGGGGGGTTGTTTCGTGGAAGCAAGCAGATCTGGAGTTGCCGCCATGCCAAGTGCTGCCAAGCCGACCCCTATGGCCTGTCGTCGCGTGTGCATTTTTTTGCGAATCCCCATATATCACTCCGTTTTATGGGAGCTGCCTCATGACAGCTCACTTGTTAATCTTGCCAGATGCCTTTTCAGTATGCGATCTGATATTTGTGCAGGTGAATCTACACACATACGGGTACCATCATACGCTTCTACAAAAAAACTGTATTTGGTCAAAAAAGTTGGCCGCATGACGTCCTTATTCGGGTTATCCAGCAACTCATTTTATCGCTCATGATTGTAATAGCCGACAACCTTTGAAGACACTCTTCCAACTCACCATACAAGTAAAACTTATTCAGCAAAGTTTTGTGGTTTTTGACCAGATATATTCAATTATAAATTTTTATGGCATAAAAAAAGGCGCACAAGGCGCCTTTATTGTTACAGGATGAAGCCGACTAATTTGAATAATCCACTTTCAAATCAATGTCAGCATTCGCCCTAAGCGTGGCCGTATAGGCATTGAATTCTGCCGATACGGCTTGCCCACCAAGCTGCTGCCTCAGCATACGCTGTTCGGCTGGACTAAAGTCGTCCAGGCTACCTGCTTCCACACTGCTTAACTTGTAGACCAAAAAACCGCCTTGCGGTAGTTCGATGGTGCCGACCGATGGCAATCCGGTGATTTCCTGGGCAAAAATTTGCTGACCTTCAGGGGAAGCGGTCTGGCGAGTCTGATCGCTCGCTGCCTGCCACTCCAGTTGCTCTCTCTGGGCAACTTCTTCGAAAGATCCGTCGGAATCCAGCTCGGCTGCCAGCGCTTCAGCACGATCGGCCAATAGATCATTGGCCTGTTCGATACGCAGATTGCTGGCTATCTCTTCCCGCACTTGCTCCAGGGGCGCAATACCCGCCGGAAAATAATCATTCAAATGAACAACTACGGCGTTGTTTTCGGTCAACTCAACCACTTCACTATTGAGATTTTCTTCACGAACAATTGGACCGAACGAAACGGCTCGAACCTGTGCGTTTGCCGCAATACCCGTTCCAAAATCTTGCTCAAAAGGCTCTGAAGACTCAATCTCAAGTTCTACTGAGTTTTCATTCATTACCTGTAAAAGTTCTTCGAGGTCGGATGTCGAAAACGAAGCTTCTCTAAAGTTTTCCAGGGCATCGACGTAAAGTGCTTCCGCAGCTTCCTGTTTAACCTGCAATTCAATAGCAGCGTACTCCGTATCAAAATCCATTGGAGTCTCTTCGATTGAGAGCAGCTTGATAATATGAAAGCCGGCATCTGTTTGAACCGGTGATGAGACCTGCTCTACTTCAAGCTCGGCAATAGCCTCTTCAAATGCTGTAGGAAATGTATTGCCGTCTGTGTACCCAAGGTAACCGCCGTTATTGGCAGAGCCGATATCTTCAGACAATTCCTCCGCAACGGTTTCAAATGCTTCGCCGGCATCAAGACGCGACTGTATTTGGTCCAGCTTTTCAGCACTTTGATCATTATCCTCAACCAGTATGTGAGCCACCTCAAACTGGTCGGGCTGTTGGGACTGAAGGATCTCAAATCGCTCCATCACTTCGTCTTCATTCACATCTATTTGATCAAGGAATTGATCGCGTGTCAGACGGACATAATTTACAGAGATCATCTCAGGCTGCTCGAACATTTCCGAGTTTTGATCATAGAATGCTTGGATTTGTTCTTCGGTAACATTCACCTGATCGAGAACAGATTCTACCGGCAGCTGGATGTACTCATAGCTGCGCTCTTCCTGGCTTACAGCGACGATCCCTTCAACCTGCATGTCCGTGCTAAAGCCACTCGACAAGACGCCTGTAGTAAGCTGTTGTAACGTCAGGTCTTCCCGGAAGTCATCCATAAACTCTGCATAGCTATACCCCATGCTGACGAGGTAATTTCTAAACATGCTTTCGGAAAACTCATCATTTAGCTGGAAAGCTGGAGTACTCACCAGGCTTCTCGAAAGTTGAACATCAGAAACTGACATGTCCTGCTGTTTCGTTTGCGACAGATAGAGCTTGGCGACAACAACATCATTGAGTGCAGCCTCTCTGACAAAATCTGAATCCAGCATTTCGGGAGAATAGTTTTCCCCAAGAGAAGTCATAATTCGGTTATTGCGCATGGCAACAGCCCGATCGAAATCCAGTTGTGAAATCTCTTCCCCGTTTACTTCACCTAAATTGACAACTCGCTGTGTCATGAATATGGATTCAATGCCAAAAAAGGCGAGAGGAATGGCAATCAGAATAATCAGGGCGATGGCGACAACCCCTGATAAGCGTTCTCTGAGATTTTGGATCATTAGTTATCGAATAATATTTTTAAGTGGAGATAGATACAAAAAGGGCGCATGCATTACATGCGCCCCATCCTGTAAAAAGTTCGTGCAAACTTAGTTAACAGCTTCCTTCAATGCTTTACCAGCTTTGAAACCTGGAACTTTAGATGCTTTGATTTGGATAGTCGCACCGGTTTGCGGGTTACGACCTGTGCGAGCAGCACGGGATTTAACTGAGAATGTACCAAATCCAACCAGGGATACAGTGTCGCCTTTTTTCAGCGCACCTGTAATGCCGCTAACAACTGCGTCTAGAGCAGCGCCAGCTTTGGCTTTGGAAATGTCAGTAGATTCGGCGATCAAATCGATAAGTTCACTTTTATTCACTTGCTTTACCTTTTTTAGTATCTAAGAAGAAATGATGGATTACCCCAACCCTCTATGAGGAGCCTTTTAAGGTTAACACCTCAAGGCATGGATGGCTTTATACCAAGCCTGAAACTAAGGGGTCAAGCTACTTCAGGCAATATCCATATAAAAATCGACTGATAAGGCAAAAGTTAGCCCTTTCAGTGTGTACTAGGACGCCCTACTTCACTTTTTTTCTGTCCCTTGCCACCGTGACCAGTTTTGGATTTTGGTGACGGTGTAGACTCTAACGCATATTCAAGTACATCATCAATCCACTTGGCTGTTTTGATTTCTAAATCCTGCTTAATATTGTCCGGGATCTCAGCAAGGTTTTTAGCATTCCCCTCGGGAATAACCACAAGTTTGATTCCTGCGCGATGTGCTGCAAGTAATTTTTCTTTAACACCACCAATCGAAAGTACTTCGCCTCGCAAGGTAATCTCACCTGTCATCGCCACATCTGAACGCACAGCAATGCTTGTCAGCTCAGAAACCAGCGCAGTTACCATACCAACACCTGCACTTGGACCATCTTTAGGTGTCGCGCCTTCAGGGACGTGAATATGGATATCTCGATTATTTGAAAATTCTTCGTCAATACCTAGTGAATTGGCACGGCCTCGGACAACTGTCAGTGCCGCCTGAATCGATTCCTGCATGACATCACCAAGGGAGCCCGTCTTAATGACTTTGCCGGTTCCCTTAACCGAGGAAGCTTCGATGGTGAGGATCTCGCCGCCAACCTGAGTCCAGGCCAGGCCTATTACCTGACCAATACGATTGGTTTCTTCGGCAACACCATAGGTAAATTTCTCAACCCCAAGGAAATCTTCAAGATTTTTCGAGGCAATCGACACCGATTTCGGTTTGTCCAACCGACTGTTCTGCTTCACAACTTTGCGGCAAAGCTTGGCTATTTCACGATCAAACCCGCGGACTCCGGCTTCTTTGGTGTAATGCTGGATCATACTTCTCAGGGCGTCAGTCTCGACCTTGATCTCATCTTTTTTCAGGCCGTTGGCCTTGGCTTGTCTTGGGAGGAGATAACGCTCTGCAATTGCGATTTTTTCATCCTCGGTATAGCCCGGCAGTCGAATAACCTCCATACGATCAAGAAGAGGCCCTGGAATATTCATGGAGTTTGCAGTGCAAACGAACAGAACCTCGGAGAGGTCGTAGTCGACTTCGAGATAGTGGTCGTTAAATGAATTATTTTGTTCTGGATCAAGCACTTCCAGCAATGCAGATGCAGGATCACCCCTAAAGTCCATGCCCATTTTGTCAATTTCGTCCAGCAGAAACAGCGGGTTTTTAACTTCAACTTTCGCTAATTTCTGGGCAATTTTTCCTGGCATGGAGCCGATATAGGTGCGTCTGTGCCCGCGAATCTCTGCTTCATCGCGCACGCCGCCTAACGACATACGAACAAATTTTCGATTTGTCGCTTTGGCAATTGACTCACCCAGCGAGGTTTTCCCTACCCCGGGAGGACCAACCAGACAAAGAATCGGCCCCTTAAGCTTCTTAACGCGTTTTTGTACTGCCAGAAACTCAAGGATACGCTCCTTAACTTCTTCGAGGCCATGATGGTCTTCTTCAAGAATCTTTTCAGCCTGCTCCAAATCATGCCTGAGGCGGGTTTTCTTGTGCCAGGGCACTGACACCATCCAGTCGATGTAATTTCGCAGCACAGACGCTTCAGCAGACATGGGCGACATCATTTTCAGCTTGCCAAGCTCGGTAAGTGCTTTTGTCTCGGCAGCAGTCGGCATTTTTGCCGATTTAATTTTTTCTTCGAGTTCGTCAAGCTCATTGGAGCCATCAATATCCCCGAGCTCTTTCTGAATCGCTTTCATTTGCTCATTCAGATAGTACTCGCGCTGACTTTTTTCCATCTGCTTTTTAACGCGGGAGCGGATTTTCTTTTCCACTTGCTGAACATCGGCTTCTATATCGAGCATCGCCAATACCCGCTTAGCTCGCTCTACAACGTCCGGCGTCTCAAGCACTTCTTGCTTTGCAGCCAGTTCCACAGATAAATGCATTGCCACGCTATCGACAAGCACGGGTAAGCGCTTGATGTCATTAAGGGATGCCAGGACTTCTCTTGGGATTTTTTTGCTGGTCTCCGCGTAGGTTGCCAGCTCTTCCTTCAAAGCCCTGAGAAGTACTTCTGTCTCTTTTTCTACAGGCTGGCTTTCTTCCAATACTTGATATCCGGCTGCGAGATATTGGTCGTCGACAAATTGAATATTTTCCAGACTAACCCGCTCTTGTCCTTCCACCAGTATTTTCAACGTTCCGTCTGGCAGCTTGAGCATCTGTAATATGTTGGCAAGGGTCCCTGTATCGTAGAGATCTTCATCCGCCGGATCATCTACATCAGACTCATGCTGGGCAACGAGCAACAATTGCTTGTTGGTTTGATCGACGGCCATCTCAATGGCTTGCACGGACTTTTCTCGCCCAACAAACAAGGGAATTACCATCTCAGGGAAAACAACGACATCCCGAAGCGGTATGAGGGGCAAACTTTCATCAACAGAAAACGGAAACTTATTCATGCAAACTCTAGACCTTTAAATCTTGCGTACTACTAGAGAATATTGGGGTAGCAGCACTGTATTGCAAGTGCTGCTTTTGAGAAACAACAGGGAAATCAGTCTTCAGAGCTGGCTTGTGCCTGACCGGAAGTCTCATATACCAGAATAGGGTCGCTTTCTCCCTTGATGACACTGGCGTCAATAACGACCTTAACGACGTCTGGCAGGGATGGTATTTGATACATGGTATCTAGCAGCACTGACTCAAGGATTGAGCGCAGTCCACGTGCGCCGGTTTTTCTTTCAAGTGCTTGCTCGGCGATGGCCTTGAGGGCATCTTCCCGGAAATCCAGCTCAACACTCTCCATATCAAACAATTTTGCATACTGTTTGGTCAGGGCATTGTTGGGCTCTGTCAGAATACGTATCAACGCATCTTCATCCAATTCTTCGAGTGTGGCTATTACAGGCAGTCGACCAATAAATTCAGGGATTAACCCGTATTTAATCAAGTCGCCGGGCTCAACACTGCTGAACACTTCGCCCAGGCTCTTGGATTCATGCTTGCCTTTAACTTCAGCGGAAAATCCAATACCACCTTTTTCAGTACGGTCTCGGATGACTTTATCCAGGCCGGCAAATGCGCCGCCACATATAAAGAGGATATTAGAGGTGTCTACCTGAAGAAATTCTTGCTGCGGATGTTTGCGTCCACCTTGTGGAGGGACTGAGGCAACGGTGCCCTCAATCAATTTAAGTAAGGCTTGCTGCACACCTTCACCAGAGACATCCCTGGTGATTGACGGGTTGTCTGATTTTCGCGAAATCTTGTCGATTTCGTCTATATAAACGATGCCTTGCTGTGCTTTCTCAACATCGTAGTCACACTTCTGCAGCAGTTTTTGAATGATATTTTCAACATCTTCGCCCACATAACCCGCTTCAGTCAGCGTGGTTGCGTCGGCAATGGTGAAGGGCACATTGAGAAGCCTTGCCAAGGTTTCAGCCAGCAACGTCTTACCACAGCCCGTTGGACCAATCAGAAGAATATTACTTTTGCCAAGCTCAACGTTAGCATCAGAAGATTTTGTAGGTGTACGAAGACGCTTGTAATGATTGTAAACAGCAACCGAAAGGACTTTTTTGGCCTGATCCTGACCAATTACGTAATCCCCGAGGATTTCCTTGATCTCTTTAGGCGTGGGAAGTTTTGTCTCTCCAGTCGCTGCTTCGCCTTCCTCAATCTCTTCACGAATGATGTCATTACAGAGATCAACACACTCGTCGCATATGAATACGGAAGGGCCCGCGATTAGCTTGCGCACATCGTGCTGACTCTTGCCACAAAAGGAGCAATAGAGCAGCTTGTTTTCTTCGTTGTTGCCTTTTTCTTTATCGGACATGAATTTTGCAGGAAAAGTCTTTATATACGGCTTCTACGCTATAGCAAAGCACGGAATGTGTAAACCCAAACTAACGCTTGGTAACGATCTGGTCAATTAGGCCATATTCTTTGGATTCTTCTGCATTCATGAAACGATCCCGTTCTGTATCCAGAGAAATTTGCTCCACCGATTGACCGGTATGCTGAGCCATCAATTGATTCAGTCGCTCACGAATTTTCAGAATCTCTTGAGCATGAATATGAATATCGGAAGCCTGACCCTGGGCACCACCACTTGGCTGGTGAATCATGACGCGGCTATTAGGCAAACAAAAACGCTTCCCTTCCGCGCCGGCAGTCAACAGGAATGCGCCCATGCTGCAAGCTTGGCCGATACACATGGTGCTGATATCAGGCTTGACGAATTGCATGGTGTCGTAAATAGACATGCCCGCTGTAACGGAACCACCAGGCGAATTGATATATAGGTGAATATCCTTGTCTGGATTTTCAGATTCCAAAAACAACAATTGGGCAACCACAAGGTTAGCCGAATGATCATCCACCGGGCCAACAAGGAAAATAACCCGCTCACGTAAGAGACGAGAATAAATATCGTATGAACGCTCTCCTCGCGAAGATTGTTCAACAACAATCGGCACCATACCAAGCCCTTGAGGGTCAACGGACTCGGTCTGACTGCCCATATGAACAGATTGGATATATTTGGCGCTCATTACTTCTCCTGATTATTTAGCCCACATCAACACTATACTTTCAGCCGCGATTGCTGAAAACATAATAATGGAGAAACAGGTTTAGTTTTTCGCCATGAGCTCGGTGTAACTAAGCTTCACAGGCGTTGCTTTTGCCAGGCCTGATATGTGCTCCACAACGCGATCTTCAAGCACCTTCATTTGAACGCTATTGAGCAGGTTTTCATTACTATAGTAGTACTGCTCTACTTGTTGTGGGTCTTCGTAGCCAGCGGCCATTTTTGATATTTCTTCTTTAACAGAATCTGCGTCTGCCGTTATGTTTTCTTTTTTAACCAGCTCAGACATCAGCAGGCCTAGTTTGACCCGCTTGGTAGCTTGCTCAACAAAAGGCTCATCAGGAAGCTGGCTCAGGTCCAGGTTCTCGCCTCCACCGTATTGTTGAAACATTTCTTGTTTGGCCCTGTTAATTTCTTCCTTAACCATGGCTTGGGGCATGTCAAACTCATGCAAGTCACACAAGGCGTCCATCACCTGATTTTTCTTGAATTGAAGCTTTTTCTTTTCCAGCTCGCGCTCCATATTTGAACGAACTTCTGCCTTTAGCGCTTCAATGTCACCGTCTTCAATACCAAAATTGGCAATGAAGTCTGCATCAATTTCCGGCAGCACCTGCTCTTTCACTTCTTTTAATGTGATGGCAAATACCGCGTCTTTTCCTTTCAGGTTTTCGGCCTGGTAATCTTCGGGGAAGGTTACTTCAACATTGCGAGATTCACCCGCCTTCATACCGACAATTCCTGACTCAAATCCTGGAATCATTTGACCACTGCCAAGCTCCAGACTAGAACCCTCAGCTTTGCCGCCTTCAAACTCTTCCCCGTCGATGCTGCCGACAAAGTCAATAACCACGGTATCGCCTTCTTTAGCCGCACGATCCACTGTTTCAGATGTTGCGTTCTGCTTGCGAAGCGTTTCTAACATTTCGTCAACATCAGAATCGTTTACTTCGGTTTCGGCTGTTTCGATTTTAATTTTGGACACGTCACCCAATTCAACTTCTGGATAAACTTCAAATACCGCTGTGTAGCTAAACTCATCCGCATCTTTGGCTGGTTCATCCATTTCTTCGATGATTGGCTGGCCTGCAGGGCGGATTTCTTTTTCAGCAAGTGCCTCACCGTAACTTTTATTCACCAGCTCACCCAGTACTTCCTGGCGAACACCGGCGCCGAAGCGCTGCTCTAAAACGCTCATCGGGACTTTACCTTTACGGAAGCCTTTAATTGAGACCGTTTTTTGCGCTTTTTTCAGGCGCTCAGAGACTTGCTGGTTGAGATCAGCTGCGGGCAGGCTTACCGTCATACGACGTTCCAAACCAGTAGTAGCTTCGACTGATACTTGCATTATTATCCTCACGAAAAATCGAATACTGACTGCAAAATATGGTGCGAAAGGAGAGACTCGAACTCTCACGTCTTGCGACACTGGAACCTAAATCCAGCGCGTCTACCAATTCCGCCACTTTCGCACTTTATGCAGTCTATGTCGGGCTCCGGGCCATTTTAAACACAACCCAAGCCCTGAAAGGGGGCGCGATTTTGCCACAGAGAAAGGAAGGCTTCAATTGATTTGGCTCGTGGCAGACATTTAATAATCTTTAGGGGAAAATACCCTGCCCCAAGGATTAAAAAATTAGGGATTTAACGCCAACACTTCCACCCTCGTTTCCCCTTCAAATAAAACATAACGCCACTTGAGTTCAAAATCCAGAAGCCTGACCCCGTATGTCCGCTTTTCATCCAAATCCTGATAAGCGGGTCGCGGGTCCTGCGAAAGAATCTCTTCTATCAGCGATCTCAGGTTTGTATCAGCGGCTAACTGCAAAGACTCTATTTGCCTAGAAGCCGCGCTGGAAAATTGAATAGGCAGTTTTTCGGGCGCGGAGGCCGCCAAAGCGTTCTCGGCCCCTTCAACCGAGTCCACATAGGGAACATATGGCTTTATATCCAGCACTGGGGTGCCATCAAGCAGGTCAATACCGGAAATATGCAGAGATACACCATCAGTGAAATCAATGCTTTTCAACCGAACCACAGAAAGGCCAATTGGACTGGGGCGATGGGTGGAACGCGTAGCAAACACCCCTATTTTTTTATTGCCACCCAGCCTTGGCGGCCGTACCCGTTGTGACCAACCCTCTTCCAGCGTCTCGTGAAAAACAAATTGCACCCAAATATGACTGCTCTTTTCCAGACCGTCGACGGCTTCTCGACCAAACTCCTTTTTGCATAGACGGATAATCCCCCTGGCGTTGGGGGCTAATCCTGGTTGACGGGGGATAGCAAACTTTTGCTTAAAACAAGATTCCACATATCCGATAGGAGAGAAACTGTACTTGCTCATTTTTTATTGATACCAGATCTGTCTGACGAATTTATCTGCAATGAATCAAGACGGCATCATAACCAATGTGCTGGAGCGCCAACGAACTCTTTTTGATACTAATTGAGCTAATTTCAAGGTCGAGTTCTCACTACAGGCAAGCTGGGGCTTGTCTTCATCCACCTATCGTTGGAAACTTGGCTCAGATTATATTTTGAATACGGCCAATCTCGCCAAGAGGAATATCAAATATGCCATCTCTCATTCCAGATAATGAAAAAGACAGACTGGACTCACTCGCCTCTTATGAGATTTTAGACACTCGCCCTGAACAGGAATATAACGACCTGCTCGAGTTTGCTGCTGAAATTTTCAAAGCCCCCATGGCCAGCATTTCACTAGTCGACTCTGATCGAGTCTGGTTTAAGGCTCATGTAGGCTACGAAGTTGACCAAATGCCCCGGGATTTTACCTTTTGCTCGCTGACCATTCTTGGTTCAAAGCCATTGCTTATTCAAAACACACGCGCAGATGCATCCAATGCCAAGATGGGTATTGTTACTAACGCGCCTTACGTTCGTTCCTATATGGGTATTCCTCTTATTAGCGAAGATGGACAATGCATAGGTGCTCTCTCTGTAGCAAATACGGAAACCATGAAGCCCAGCAAATTTCAAAAACAGGCGCTTGCCCAGCTTGCTAATAACTGTATGACCCTGCTGGAATTGCGCCGTACCCGCATGCAACTGGAAAACCAGGAAAAGCTAACCGAGGGTTACCGGGAGCAGATAGCTGCAATGAATGCCGAGGTTGCAAACCTGTCACGCATGGATGAACTTACCGGTTTATGGAATAAAAAAAGCCTGACCTATGAACTTGGCAAGGAATTAAGTCGCAGCCGCCGCACTGGAAGCACCTTTGCCCTACTCAAATTGAATCTGGACAATTTTTCGAAAGTTAATGACAAGCACGGTCGCGACTATGCAGATGAAAGCCTTAGGTCTCTTGGCAATTTATTAAAAGACGCCACTCGCGACACGGACGTTTGCAGCCGTTTTGGCGGTGATGAATTTATGATTCTCATGCCGAATACCGACCGAGCAAAAGCCAATCTGGTGGCCAACCGAATCAAAACCAACCTGCGAAACATGAACGGTTTATTTGAACCCCTGACAGCCAGTATTGGCGTCGCTGTGGTATTGGCAGCACAGGCCTCTGCTGATGACATCCTCAATCTGGCCAATACTTCTATGCAAAATGCCAAGCAGATGGGCGGGAACAGTATCGAAATAGAAGCCTTTTACGGCGCCTGATTTACCAGGCACAAAACGCAGTCGCAAAAAATTATTTCTTTTCCTGAGCAATGGCACCGGTTAGTGCTGGTTTCCAGCGAAGCTTTTTCTCAATTGAGGCAATAATCATTCCGGCGATGTCTTTCCCTGTGGCGGTTTCAATCCCCTCAAGTCCAGGTGATGAATTTACTTCCAATAACAAGGGGCCATTACCAGATCGAATGATATCTACACCAGCTACCTGGAGGCCCAATACCTTGGCCGCTTTAACGGCGAGTCGCCTCTCTTCTGCGGTAATTTTAACGATATGTGCCGTGCCACCCTGATGGATATTCGCACGAAATTCACCAGCCGCTGCCCTGCGCTCAATAGACGCAACAACTTTGCCGTCAATCACAAAGCATCGAAGGTCCCTCCCCCGCGCTTCCTTAATAAATTTCTGAACCAGTAGGTTTGCGCGCAATGCCTTGAACGCATTAATTACCGACTCAGCCGCTTTCTGGGTTTCAGCCAAGACAACCCCTTTCCCCTGAGTCCCCTCAAGCAGCTTGACGATCAAGGGCGCTCCACCCACCATTTCGATCAAATCCTTGGTATCCATTGGGGAGTTGGCAAAGCCTGTTGTCGGGATATTAATGCCACTTTTCAACATTAGCTGAAGGCTAAATAGCTTGTCGCGTGACTGCGAAATTGCAGCCGAGCCATTGGTGGTATAAACCCCCATACTTTCAAATTGACGAGCCAGTGCCGTTCCGTAGTAGGTCATGCTAGGCCGAATTCTTGTAATAACCGCGTCCACCGCGTTTAGGGATTTCCCACCGCGGTAGTGAGCCTCGGGTTCATCTGCATCGAGCTTCATATAACACTGGCTAATATTGACAAACATGGCGTCATGGCCACGTTCACGGGCAGCTTCAAGCAAACGTTGATTGCTATACAGCTCTTCGTTACTCGCGAGTAACGCGATTCTCAACCCCGCAGTAACCGGACGAGAGATCCGATAAAACGATTCCAGGTCAGCTATGTCGTGGTCGCCAAGCGTGCAAGAAAGGCTTGGGTCAACCAAAAGCTTGCCCATCATGGCCTCGCGACCGAGCAGCATGCGATACCCCATGGAATCCCTATTGGCAAGGGTAACTTCAATTGGCCATGTCTGATCCCCCAATTCCAGATCCGTCATGATCACATAGCGCGACTCCGCATCTCCACTGGAGCTACGCACCACTCGTTTGTCGATGATGGGTCGTTCACATCGCAATGTCGGATATCTGCGTCCTTGCAAGGGATGGAGCTCAAAACTTACCCAGTTTTCACCGTCTCTTTTGAATTTCTGGATATTAAATGCATGAATGGTGGATGTTTTAGCGCCGGAATCCACTCTGGCTTTAATCATTGGCACGCCAAGATCCAATAAACCACACCACTCAGCTCGACCAATGGTCTTTTTACTATTGATTTCCACGCATTCTCCAAAAAACAGTAAACAGGCTCTCTACCAACCTAAAGGAAAGAAAGTTTAAAAAGGGTTGAGCGGGTTAGCCTAACTTGGCAACTGCCCTGACACGGGATAGAACATTGGCAGCATGTGCCAATGCCTTACGAAGATTTCCTTCCGCTTGCGATATCTTATCTGAGTCTTCACCTGCAGAAGATAACTCGGACGAAAAATTTTTATAAATATTCTTTATCTCTTCCCCATGCGCTGATCGAATAGCTTCTTCCAAACTTGTCATACCAAACCCCTATTGAAAAATTAACAATTGTAAAAAATACAGTAGATTACCTACTTTGCAACTCAGATGGATATTTTGTGCTGTAGTATGCAATCCTGAAAGTCGTAGTTACTTATTCTGGAACTTATACATTAAATAAATCCCGAAATGCTTGCGGTTTAATTCTTTAACGGCAAAATTACACCTTACTCGAACCGGTCGAATAATCCCTTAACTTCCCGAATGACGTTATTTTCGACCCCATAATATGAAACAAATAGCAGCCAACTGCCTAGCCCTAAAATTTCCGAGAAAGCCATATATACCCCGGAATCAAGACATTCGCTAATACTGATCTAAAACATTCCAGATGTAATTAAAAAAAGGGGTTGTCCTGACCCTTACTCCTATTATCAGCGCTTTGGTCGTTGCACTCTCGCTTGCAATCTGGACATTTATCTTTGATCAAACCCGAAACAATGAAATCGAGAGAGCCAAACTCGCTATAGAGTTTTCAATGGTGGATATTCGCCAGTGGACCAGTGATCTTTTTGCCGAGCTAAACAGGGTGGGCGACTATGAAAATATCATTGTCGACAATCGCTCCCTCGACGGATCATCAGAGGCGCATTTAGCCCAGTCCATGTCGACACCAATTTAGTTGTTTGAAAGGCCCTGCTCTTTCTCTGCT